>ENA-OXZM01000002-OXZM01000002.1-human-gut-metagenome-genome-assembly--contig:-NODE-2-length-55648-cov-8.767759_pt1 | contig 55648 bp, 52 predicted proteins | sample MGYA00243421_ERZ652806 | MGnify/ENA primary metagenome ERZ652806 (study PRJEB26926, sample SAMN06164517) | human gut metagenome | biome: ENVO:00009003; feature: ENVO:2100002; material: ENVO:00002003...
GAGATCGCTCAGTGTCTCGTGGGCTCGGAGATGTGTATAAGAGACAGTATTTATAAGCACTGCTATAAAATTTTTATAAACACCCGCTTTTTACGTTGACCTTACCGCAAGATTAACTTAATATAAAGATACATTTTTATAAGGAGTACATTAATAATATGAACAAAAAGAATTCAATATTCGTAATTATAGGAATCTTCCTTATCTGCACAAGATTCTGGGTTTCCTTTGGCACTGTAAACATTGATATAAGCAATGATATCGTCGGATACATCCTTATATTCCTCGGTATCAATAATATGAAAGAACTTAATTCCCGCTTTAAGAAAGGAATGTTTCTTTCTCTTGCCGGACTTGCCGGTGCAATACTCTCACAATATCTTATTGCAAGAGACTGGCCTGTGCCAGAGACTATGTATTCTATAGCAATAGGTATCAGTGTCGTATTTGCTATTTATTTTACCTATTATTATACAGAAGCCCTTGTCATGGAAGCAAGGATACAGGAAAAAACTGCTGTTACAAGAAATTATCAGCTAACATGGCTTCTTATGTCTGCCGGAATATTTATCCACTATTTTGCATTCAAGTCTTCAATAACAATGTGGTCTATACTTGTTGAAGCACTGATTGCCGTGATTACCATATATTATTGTTTCTTAGTATTTTCAACCAGCAGACAGCTTTACGAAGACTGATTGCTTTATATTTTTTAACAAATGCAATTTGGTTATTTACATTATTCGTTTATACAGTAATTGAGTTGACTTTTGCCAGTTTCAGTGTTTTAATGATGTCGTCAGCACGAAAGGATATTAATTATGAAAAAGTTAGAGATTATTATCAGACCTGAAAGACTTGATGATCTTAAGACCATCCTTAATAGCAATGGTGCGCATGGACTTATGATTTCTAATATCATGGGATATGGAAGCCAGCGTGGACATAAGCAGGTTTACAATGGTGTTGATTTCGGTGGCAATCTTCTTCCAAAGGTTAAGGTTGAATCAATTGTATCAGATGAGACTTACGAGACAATTATTGACCAGGTAATCGAGCAGATTAACACTGGTGAGTATGGTGATGGCAAGATATTTGTTTATGACGTATATGATGCTATCAGAATCCGTACAGGAGAGCGCGGAACAGACGCTTTATAATTTCATATTAATCATTGGTTATCAACGGGGATAACAGTCAGAATTACTATCTGACCGTTATCTCTTTTTTTGTACATAACTTTCGCTATCTGTATCCCATAACCGTACAGATATATAAAATGGGGTCACAGGAAACTACCCAGCCTGTGACCCCGCCCCTTTTTTAGGATTTATTCTTCTTTATTATCTGTTGTATCTTCGATTAAATCTTCTGATTCCTCATTCTCAATAACCTCTGGTTCATCTTTCTTAACCATGTCTTTTTCCAATTTCTTGAATATACTTGAGAAAATATATGAATCAACATACAGTATCAATGGTATTGTTACTATAAATGCAGTGAAATATATGCATGAGAAATATATCAGTCCAACAGTTGCTATAAGCATAATTATTGTCTGTGGAAGATGATGCATACATATAATAAGTGAATTCTTAAGTGTACCTATAAGCTTATTGTCATATCTTGAAAGCATTGCAAATGAGTAAAGCATTATTCCAACCCATATTGCCATGACTCCTATTACAACAAATATAAACAAAGTTCCTATCTGTGAACCCTGAACAAGTCCCCACTGTACGCTTGCTCTTAAATCAATAAAAAGAAGAAAGCCAATAACTCCATGTACAATCTCTAACAGAAATCCCTGTACGAAGTTCATCTTGAATGACTTCCAGAAATCTTTGTATACATAACTTTCCTCGTCTCGTACTAATTTTATTCCTGAATAAAATGCTGCTGTAAGCGATGCTCCTATTGTTACAACCGGCAGACAGAATACAACTGTAATAACTGCCAGTATTATAAAGTCACCCGCCTTGGTGAGTCCTCTAAAAAGTTTTCCATCTAATCCAAATCCATTCATAATTATATACCCCTTTGCTTAAACACTATGATTATACAAGACCTGCCATAAAAATCAAAGAATTTTTCGTATATATTTCTTAAATGTTTATAAAAGCTGTTTTTTTGCCACAGCATTTATGATAAACTGTTAAACAATAACGATTATTAAGGAGTGTTTATGGCTAAAGGGAACAACATTCACGACGAAATTAAAGAGCAGCGTAAAAAGCTTAAAGATTTGTCTTTTTCAGATAAAATCAAATACATATGGAGCTATTACTGGATTCCAATCGTAGGAGTTGTACTTGCAGTTATATTTGCAGTTTCTCTTATTTCATCCATAGTTAAGAACAATTATGATACTGTATGTTTTGTTGCTGTACTTGATGGCAAGATGACAGGTTATGAAAATGATACTGATATTCTCACAACCGGACTTACAGACTATCTTGGAATTGACGGCAAGAAAGAACAGGTTGATTTCTCATATACATTTTCACTGAAAGAAGTGGCAATGGACCAGGAAGCATATGTTTCAGCTAATAAGTTATATACTTATGCATCAACAGGTTCTCTTGACGGATACCTTTCTGAACGTGAGTATATTGATTACTTCTGTACTGACAAGGATATATTCTTCTGTGATTTGCGCGATATATTCTCCGATGAGGAATTAGAGCAGTTAGATGATTACATTGTGTATTTCACCAACACCGCCGGAGAGACATATCCTATTGCTGTAGATATCACTGAAGCACCTGTAATCAAAGACAGTGACCTGAATATGAAAGACCCTTGCTATGGTGTTGTATCATCATCAAAGTATCAGACCAATGCTGCTGATTTTATAAGATATGTATTTAATATGAAGACAGCCTGATATAATCACAGCTTTTTTCTATATATATTCATCCCATCTATATCGCCTGCATACAATGTGAAACTAAGTTTCAATGCAAGCTGTATGGATGGGATATTTGTTTTCACTGTGCATATATATAATGCTTCTAAGCCTAACCTGTCCTTAGCAATATTCACTATATGGTTCATAACTTCCCATGCCACACGCTTTCCCTGCCAGCTTTTTTTCACAAGATACCCAAGCTCCTGACAGTTCTGTCCATCTATGCTGCGGTTTTCAATGCCTGCCCTTGCCACAAGTTCACCTGTTTTCTTTTCAAACACAAGCCACAGACCGTACCCGAAGAAGCCATACATATTCTCAATGTATTTTATTGTAAATGCTTTCTCATCCTCATATTCATATAATGGCTCAACATACGGGCAGTCTGAAAGTGTCTGATATAATTCGTATAAATGTGGTAAATCTCCCACTGTCATCTCCCGTATAATAAACCTCTCCGTCTCTGCAATCACAAGCGGCTCATTGTATTTTCTGGCACATACAAGTTTTAACAGGTCATCATCAATATCTTCCTCATCATATACAACATATGAGGCTTTTCCCCGATATACTTCTCCAAGCCCTATATCAGGAATCTCCAGTGTTCCATCTGATTTTAACATATCTTTGTCATTAATTATTATTTTTCTGCCTTCGCCCATATCAATATATTTTCTCATATATGCCTCTTCATAATTGTTTCTAAAGTTTTAATTTGACTTTTTATACTGTAGTATTTAGAATTAATTACATCACATTTTGCTTATGCAGACAAGCAGGCAATTTAATGAATTTCAGGAGGAATAATATGGCTAATCCAATAGTTACATTTACAATGGAAAACGGCGATGTGATGAAAGCTGAGCTTTATCCGGAAATCGCACCTACATCAGTTAATAATTTCGTTAATCTTGTTCAGAAGGGATTCTATGACGGACTTATATTTCACAGAGTAATCGCAGGTTTTATGATTCAGGGTGGTGACCCTGAAGGAACAGGTATGGGTGGTCCTGGCTACTCTATCAAGGGCGAATTCGCATCTAACGGATTTAAGAACGACTTAAAGCATACAAGAGGTGTTCTTTCAATGGCTCGTTCTATGAGACCTGATTCTGCAGGCTCACAGTTCTTTATCATGCACCAGAACGCTCCACATCTTGACGGAGATTACGCTGCTTTTGGTAAGCTTATCGAGGGTGAAGATGTTCTTGACAAGATTGCAGGCGTAGACACAGATTACAGCGACAGACCTAGAAAACCACAGGTTATGAAGACTGTTACTGTTGAGACATTTGGAGAGGAATATCCAGAACCAGAGAAGTTATAATTAAAGTTCATCCATTGACATCAAAAGGGCGGATACAGTTAATTGCTGTACCCGCCTTTATATTTTTAGAAATGTCCGCCGGAGCCACTGTTTCCACCGCCTCCGCCGCTGCTTCCGCTGCTATTGTTGTGCTCTATATGTCTTGTAACAACTGTTGTATTAATGAACACATCTCTTCTGTCATTAACCTTAAAGTTATGGTCTTTCGTATATTCTGTGCTGCTAACTGTCATTCTTGCCTTGGCATTATGCATCATTGTAAGAACAGCAGCAACTGCAACACCTGATGCAATGAGAAGCTTTATCCACATTTTGTATGTAAGTTTTTTGACTATGCTTGTAGTCATGCACATATTCATATTCTTGATATACTTAGAAAATGCTTTGTAATAATCCTTATCCGAAAGCTTCTCCTCACACGCTTCTCTTATATCATCAATTGTCTCCTGTGAAATATCAGTTCCTGCCTTGCCCTGTGTATACATTCTATCAGCTCTTGATTTCATATCAACGCCATATATTACGGCATCCTTTGAATATCCGTTATCATCAAGGAATTTCTTAAGATAGCTGTCCATCGTACTGCCATCATGTCCTATATTAGTTGTGATAATAACTATATCACACTCTGAATCCTCAGATGCTTTCTTACACTGGCTCTTTAGTTTACTAACCTCATCAGAAGTAAGAATTCCTGCATTGTCATATACATATTCCTTTGATGAATCTGCATACACATCAGCCTTAATACTTAACAGCACTCCCACACACATAAAACATGCCATAATTATGCTCATGAAAGCCTTTATCTTCTTATTAATCTTCATCATATGAACAAAAGCCCTCCAAACATAGTAATGATAAGTGTAACAATGAATATTCCAGCTCCGAAGCCAAATGCTTTCTTTCCGCTTATTGGTCTGTCAGCAACTATCTTTCCTGTCTGTCCGTTAAGCATGAACTGGAAATTCTTCCTGTTAAACCTGTAATTAAGTACCCATACCGGAAATAATGCATACTGGCTTCCTGTTGGACGCATTGTTATGTCATTGTGAATTATATTAGCAGATGAATAACCGGTAATTGTTGACATTGCAATGTCTGTTATATATTTGTCAGCTCTTCTTGTAGCTCTCTCCTGTATCTGGTCTGCCGTATAATTATATCTTTCTGAAAGATATCCTGACAGATATGGCATTGAAAATGCAGTTAATTCGTTATAGTTAAATGGCTCCAGCTTATCCATCGCATCATCAGGCATTTTCTCAGATGCATCAGCCGGAATCTTCTCAAACTTTGCAGATATATTTCTGAACACCTGAAAATGATCTGTGTATATATACTCTGTATCACCTTTTCTTGTTGTCCTGACCCTTTCTGCATTAGCATGCATATCTGTCTGTGCTGAATAATCATACAGCCAGTAAGGTACATACAGTCCGCTTATTTTCTCAATTGTTGAATTTCTTGATAAAGCAGATGGTGTGAGTGGTCCTTTCTTACACCAGTTTTTGTAAATCTCTACTGCTTTATCCTTGTTAATCTTAAATGGTATAATTGTTGATGGCTTGAATTCACCTTTAAGTCTGTCCTCCACAAGTGTCGGATTACCACAGAATGAACAAAATGTTGCCGATGTATACTCATCTGCTACAAGCTCTGCACCACATGTATTACAATGGTACATCTTCATCTCTTTGTCATATTCTCCCTGTGTACTGTTCTGTGAATATTTCTCTTCATATTCCCGCACATCAATCTGCATTCCACATGACGGACAGCCTAATTTCTGTGTTGTACTGTCAAACTCCATAGCAGCACCACACCCAGGGCATTTGTAAATTGTTGGCATATTCCCCTCCTTAATCCACAGTCGTTCATAATTTATTCATATCTAATTCAATAAGATTTAACACTATGCACATTGTTTCTTCACTTTTGTTCAATATAATTCAATCATAAGAACAAGACATTTTCTACTATATGTTTTTCATAAATCGAGTTGTTAATAAACAGCTCTCCTCCCTCTTTCACCGTCTGCTACTCCGGCAGACGGTGTTTTTTATCCTGCATATAATTATAATACGACGAATGAAGCTATAACTAAAACCACTCCTATTATAATTATTATCTTTCCCTTCTTCTTATCTTTAGCAAGTTTTTCATTATTAAGTCTGGCTTTTTCATCATCAGGCATAATCTGTTCCTCATATGTCATTCTGACATCTCTTGCATCAAAGAATATGTTAAAATTATGTTTTGCCGTAAGATATGTTGCAAGTCCGACAATAATTACAACAATTCCTGCAAGAAAAAGCATGAACCCAATAAATGGCAGATAGCTTGTGCCAGCATGCTCTTCACTATTATAGAAATCCATTGCGGCGCTGGTATCAGCTTCAAGTGCTATCCTGTTGATAAAAAATGTTAAATAACCCATACAGGTCTCCTCTCTTTAGATATTTTCTTAGGACATACATGATTATACATCATATTTCTTTGTATTAACACATAAATATCATATAAATATTCCTTTTCATTTTTAATGATATGAGATATAATGTTGTCATACAAAATCGTGCAATGGAGGTAAAGAAATATGTTAGTTTCAGCTAAAGAAATGTTAGACAAAGCTCTTGCCGGCAAATATGCTGTCGGTCAGTTCAACATCAATAACCTTGAATGGACTAAGTCTATTCTCCTTACTGCACAGGAGATGAATGCTCCTGTAATCCTTGGTGTATCTGAGGGTGCCGGTAAGTATATGACAGGTTTCGAGACTGTTGCAGCCATGGTTAAGGCTATGGACAAGTCCCTTGGAATCACAGTTCCTGTTGCTCTTCATCTTGACCACGGAACTTACGAAGGCTGCTACAAATGTATCAAAGCAGGCTTCACATCTATTATGTTTGACGGTTCTCATTATCCAATTGATGAGAACATTAAGAAGACAACCGAGCTTGTTAATGTAGCGCATAATCTTGGTCTTTCTATTGAAGCAGAAGTTGGTTCAATAGGTGGCGAGGAAGATGGTGTTATCGGAATGGGCGAATGTGCAGATCCTAATGAATGTAAATCTATTGCAGACCTTGGTGTGGACATGCTTGCTGCAGGTATTGGTAATATTCACGGAAAGTATCCTGCTAACTGGCCAGGATTAAGCTTTGAAACACTTGCGGCTGTTAAGGAAAAGATTGGTGATATGCCATTAGTTCTTCACGGCGGTACAGGAATTCCAGCTGATATGATTCAGAAAGCCATTTCTCTTGGCGTATCTAAGATTAATGTTAATACAGAATGCCAGCTTTCATTTGCTGATGCAACAAGAAAATATGTAGAAGCAGGCAAAGATCTTGAAGGAAAGGGATTTGATCCTAGAAAGCTTCTGGCTCCAGGCTGCGAAGCAATTAAAGAAACTGTTCGCGAGAAGATTAATCTTTTTGGTTCAGCAGGAAAAGCTTGATGATGATTGGAGATATTTATGAGTAACTTAAAGACAGATGAAGATGATGATTTTATAACATCTGCTTCACCTGAAACAGAACCAGACGAAGCGGATTTCGCTTTTGACGCTAAAGAAAAAAAGAAAAAGCGCTCAAGCATAATAAGCCGTATTATTTTAATTATATGTGCCTGCGTTTTTGTTTTTGCAGCAGTCAGGCTTGTATCCATTCTTCTTGAATATAAGAAGGGTAATGATATTTATGATAATATTGAAGGTAATGTCCTTGATGATACCCCTGTTAATATTACAATAGGTGAAGATAATCAGGATGTAACAATCCCTTTTGTCTATAATCATCAGGCTCTGCTTGATATTAATCCTGATGGTCTGGGTTTTCTTTATGTACCATCGGTAGATATAAGGCTTCCTATTGCCCAGACAACCGATAATGATTTTTATCTTACTCATACATTTGATAAAACTTACAACCGCAACGGATGCCTTTTCGTTGATTATCGAATTAAAGATGGTCTTAATGCCAGCCATGTTATTATATATGGACATAACATGGGTTCTGGTGCTATGTTTGGTACTCTTGCCAGATATAAGAATTCTGGTTTCTACCAGACGGAAGGTAATGATGTTTTTTATATATATACAGAGGATGTAATCCGTGAGTACAAGATTTTTACAGTATATATAACTGATCCAATAAGTGATACATTTACATTCAATTTCAGCAATCTGTCCGGCCTTCGCGAATACGCAAAGAATGTCCAGGCTGAATCACTGTACAATACCGGAGTCGATATTTCTAACGCAACACAGGTAGTTACATTTTCAACCTGCACAGATGATTCTAAACAACGTGTTATTGTATCAGGTACATATGTCGGAGAATCTAAGTTAGATAATGGAACATCTTCTGAAGCATCTGCATCCGCTTCAGAATAAGCATTTTAACACTCATATTTCATGCTGGCTTAATTTTTTTAATATTTTTAAAAAAGCACTTGCAAATTCATACAATATGAGTTATTTTATTTAAAGACAGTAGGCTGTCGCTAATTAAATAAGGTAGAACAAAGGCGTTCCATTTATATATTTGTATAAGTATATACTTGGGCGCCATTTTTTAGTTTTACTAATAAAAAGATAAGAAAAGGAAGGATGAGGAAGTTATGAGTGAAAGATTCAATGTAGCTGACATCTTCGGCGAGAATGTGTTTAATGACACAATTATGAAAGAGCGTTTACCAAAGAACGTTTACAAAAACCTTAAATTAACAATGGAAGGTGTGCAGGAATTATCTTTAGCAGATGCTGATGTTATCGCTAATGCTATGAAAGACTGGGCTATCGAGAAAGGTGCAACTCATTACACACATTGGTTCCAGCCTTTAACAGGAACTACTGCTGAGAAACATGATTCATTTATATCAGCACCTAAGTCAGACGGAAAGGTGCTTATGGAATTCTCAGGCAAGGAATTGATTAAGGGTGAACCTGATGCTTCATCATTCCCTTCAGGTGGTCTTCGTGCAACATTCGAGGCCAGAGGATATACAGCATGGGATTGTACATCTCCTGCATTCGTACGTGAAGGTGCCCAGGGTGCTACTCTTTGTATCCCTACAGCATTCTGCTCTTACACAGGTGAGGCTCTTGACCAGAAGACTCCATTACTTCGTTCAATGGATGCCATCAACGAGCAGGCTCTTCGTATTTTAAGACTTATGGGTAACACAACATCTAAGAAAGTTACTCCTTCTGTAGGCGCTGAACAGGAATACTTCATCGTAGACCGAGAGAAATATTTACAGAGAAAGGATCTTATCTTCTCTGGCCGTACTTTATTCGGAGCTATGCCTCCTAAGGGTCAGGAACTTGATGATCACTACTTTGGTTCTATCCGTGAAAGAATCGCAGCTTTCATGAAGGATGTTAATGAAGAATTATGGAAGCTTGGTGTATCTGCTAAGACACAGCATAACGAAGTTGCTCCTGCACAGCATGAGTTAGCTCCTATCTATGCACAGTGCAACATTGCAACTGATAACAACCAGCTTATGATGGAAGTTATGAAGAAGGTTGCTTACAGACATGGTCTTGTTTGCCTTCTCCATGAGAAGCCATTTGCAGGTGTTAACGGTTCTGGTAAGCATAACAACTGGTCTATCACAACTGATGATGGAATTAACATGCTTGATCCTGGTAAGACACCACATGAAAACTTCCAGTTCCTTCTTGTACTTGGTGCAATTATGAAGGCTGTTGATAAACATGCTGACCTTCTTCGTGAGTCTGCATCTGATGTTGGTAACGATCACAGACTTGGAGCTAATGAAGCACCTCCAGCTATCATCTCTATGTTCCTTGGCGAGCAGCTTGAAGATGTAGTTATGCAGTTAATCGATAAGGGTGATGCTACAAGCTCTATCCAGAAAGGTAAGTTAAAGACTGGTGCTTCTACTCTTCCAGACCTTAACAAGGATGCTACAGATAGAAACAGAACATCTCCATTCGCATTCACAGGTAACAAGTTTGAGTTCCGTATGGTTGGTTCTTCAGATTCTATCGCTCCTGCAAATGTTGTTCTTAATACAATCGTTGCAGAAAGCTTTAAGGAAATTGCTGATGAATTAGAGGGCTCTGAGGATATGCAGATGGCTGTCCATGATATGATTAAGAAGCTCTTCACAGACCATCACAGAGTTGTATTCAATGGTAACGGTTATTCAGATGAATGGGTAGCAGAGGCTGAAAGAAGAGGACTTCCTAATATCAAATCTATGGTTGAGGCTGTTGGTTCACTTGTTAAGCCTGAAACAGTTAAGATGTTTGAAGGATTTGGTGTATTCACAGAAGCTGAATTAAAGTCAAGAGCTGAGATTAAGTACGAGGCTTACTCTAAGGCAATCAACATCGAAGCTAAGACAATGATAGATATGGCTGGCAAGGAAATCATTCCTGCTATTATCTCATACACAACAGAACTTGCTAACTCAGTACTTTCAGTTAAGGAAGCTGGTGCAGACGCTTCAGTTCAGGCAGACATCCTTACAGAAGTATCTGGTTACTTAAAGGAAATGAAGGCAGCTTCAGCTAAGCTTGCAGAGACAGTTGCTACAGCAGCTACATTTGAAGGAAAAGCACAGGCTGAATACTTCAGAGATACAGTAAAGGTTGCAATGGACGAATTAAGAGCTCCAGTAGATAAAGCCGAGATGATAGTAGATAAGGAATTCTGGCCATTCCCAAGCTATAGCGAATTATTATTCGAGGTATAATACATAACTAATTGTTATAAATCACTCTCATAAAAAGATAGCCGAAAACAGACAAGCAAAGCTGAATCTGTTTTCGGCTATCTTACTTTATATCCAGCCAGACAGGCAAAGCCGAATCTGGCTGGTTCTACTCACATCACAAAAAATCCCACTAATCAGACAGGCAATCCGATTCTGATTAGTGCGATTTTCACCCTTGAAGCATCCACTGTGTAGATTGCCAGTCTGGAGGTATCGGGCTGTGGCTTGATTTATTACGAGCTGTGCAGGAGTTAATGCCGCCATAGACAAAAGTTCAGCGTGCAAAAGCTCGTTCAAACGAAGTGCGTTTGCTTTTGCACGCTGTAAAAAGCTCTGTATATGGCGGCATTTACTCCTGCTAAGCGCAGTAATCCATGAAAGCCACAGCCCGATACCCCCAGACTGGCCACAAACCTACACAGGATAACTCAACCTCTCCTCAACCGGATTATCCAGAACCTCCTCCTTAAACTTCTTCATATATATCTTCGCAAGCTTAAGATTGTTATCCAGATAATTACCACAGTCTCTTGGTGAATATCCAGGAATTGGTGTATTATCGTCATAATTAAGAACATAGTCGGCAGCTTCTCTTAATACCCCGATAATATCCTCAGACTTTAAATCTCCTGCAAATATAACATAAAAACCTGTTCTGCAGCCCATAGGTCCGAAATATATAGTTTTCTCAGCCCATTCTGCATGATTCCTTAAAAATGTAGCAACAAGATGTTCAATTGAATGAATCCCCGGAGTATCCATAGGTGGCTCTTCATTAGGTCTTGTAAATCTTAAATCAAATGTTGTAAGACATACATCTCCGATATAATCCTTTCTTGATACATATACACCTGTCAGTAAATCAAGATGATTCACCGTAAAACTTGCTATCTTGTTCATTATGACACCTTCTTTCTTATAAATACTATTCTTTTGTTATCTGTTGTTTCTATTAGCAGTTCTTTTATGCTTGATACAAATTTTGTCAGAGTTGAATAACCATATTCCTTTGCCTTGAATTTCGGATACTGACTATGTATTCTCTGTCCAAGTATTGCAAGCTCAACTCCTGTTGCCTTGCTTGCTCTGACATTATCTATTGCGTATTTAACAACCTGTTCTTTAATATTGTCATCTTCTTTGAGCTTTACCAGTACTGCATTATTAACCTTATATGTCTTGAACCCGTCCATCTCATTGATAAATGTGGATAATGAGCTATACCCATAATTACGGACATCAAAGTCAGAATATTTTTTCTGCAAACGGCTTCCTATCTCTCCTAAATCCGTCTGCTTTCCCTTATTATCATTTTCCTGGATAATCTCAATAATAGCATTTTCGATTTTGGAAATTCGTATAATATTGTGTGATCTGTTAGGCCTCTGCTTATTATTAACAGCTGTAATTTCTTCATCCTCCTGATCCTGTAAAAGTTCCAGATCAGTAAATACTGAACATGCTGCCCTGAATGACCTTGGTGTTTTGTTCTCACCCATTCCAATAACTTCCATGCCAGATTCACGCAGCCTGCTTGCCAGTCTTGTAAAATCTCCATCACTTGATACAATACAGAATCCATCCACATTTTTCGTATACAGAATATCCATAGCGTCAATTATAAGTGTTGAATCAGTAGCATTCTTGCCTACTGTGTTGCGAAACTGCTGTATTGGTGTAATTGAATTCTCCATCAATTCTTTCTTCCATTTGCCCGCCTGCGGACTTGTCCAGTCCCCATATATTCGCTTGTACGTTATAACTCCATACTTAGTCATTTCATCTAATATATTAGAAATATATTTTGATGAAATATTGTCCGAATCAATAAGAACCGCATACCTCTTATCGTCCATAGATTCCCCCTTAATATAAACATTACATCTGATGACGTACTATCTTATATTCGTCATTGCTCTGATAATATGGACACTGCTTATATGAAGAACTTAAAAGTCTTGCGTAATCGTCCTCGTCCATATCAACATCACATACATATCCTTCAATCTCCTCGTCATATACAAGGTTATTGCAGTAATCGCAATTATATTGTGATGACATATTTATTCCATCTCCTTATTATCTGCTGTCTGGCTGCCTGATGCGCCATTGAGTCTTCCCATTTCATCATATCTTTCAAGGAAATTATGCTTAACACCGTACTGCTTATACGCAATAACTGTATCAAGATTAACATTTTCAACACTTCTGAATATGTTCTTCTCAATGTAAGGGCTTACCTTAGTCAGGTCTTTGATAAGCTGCTTGATCTCGCCTCTCTTAGAACCCTTTTCTGTGCCACCACATGAAGCACAGCTCTCTGTAAGCCTGCATGCACACTGTATAAATGCAAGATTATTATAATCTCTCCAATGTATTATATCAGCTTCTCTTATAAGGTAAAGTGGTCTTATAAGTTCCATGCCCTCAAAATTAGTGCTGTGAAGCTTTGGCATCATAGTCTGAATCTGCGCACCGTATAACATTCCCATAAGAATTGTTTCAATAACATCATCATAATGATGACCTAACGCAATCTTATTGCAGCCCAGTTCTTTAGCCTTACTATACAGATATCCTCTTCTCATTCGGGCACACAGATAACATGGAGACTCCTCTATATCTGCAACCGTATCGAATATCTCTGATTTGAACACGGTTATAGGAATATCAAGAATCTTTGCATTATTAAGAATAACCTGATAATTAATATCATTGTATCCCGGATTCATAACCAGGAATACAAGTTCAAAATTATTCTTCCCATGTCTCTTAAGCTCCTGAAAAAGCTTCGCCATAAGCATAGAATCCTTACCGCCTGATATACAGACAGCAATCTTATCTCCATCCTGTATAAGGTCATATTCATTAAGTGCCTGTGTGAACTTTCTCCATATAGGCTTTCTGAACTTCTTGACTATGCTCCGCTCTATTTCCTTAACTCTTTCTTCACCTGAAAGCTCATTCTCTGCCTGTGCTTCCTTGACATAATTCTCGAACTTCCACTTCATATAAGCGCCCCAGCCGCCATACAGACTGTAGACCTCATAACCCATTTCTTCAAGAATATCTGCCAGATCATCACTGTGCAGACCTGTATAGCACAGAAGATATATAGGAACACTCTTATCAAACTGCTGTGTGAATTCCTCAGGTGTTTCTTCAAGCACCTTAATCAGTTCCTCCCAGTACCAGTTTCTTGCTCCGGGATATGTTTCCTTCTCGAATTCCTGCTTGTCTCTTACATCAAGCAGAACCTTTTCTCTTTCATCATTCTGGTAATCAATTATTGTTTTCATCATCAACCTCTTCATCCTGCGAATCCTCAAGAATACGCAGTCCTGCCGTACTTGTAACAGGAAGTGAGAACACAATAGTTCCTGCCTTGCTGTCTACGCCGGCTTTATCCATTATAGCACGCATAATAGCATTTTTCTGTGATGACTTTGCAACAATAAGAATTACTTCCTTCTCTGAAACAAGCGAAACTCCAAGGAACTGCTCTGCCCGCTTCATTCCAACACCTTTTCCATGAAGCACCGTTCCACCTGTTGCACCGCCTTCTTCCGCTGCTCTCATCACCTGTGTATTATATCCATAATTAGCTATTGCAACAATAAGTTCATGTTTAGTATCCTTCAATGTGCTCTCATCTCCTTTCTTATATTCCTGCCCGTCAATTAAGAATCCCAGCTCTCTCTTGCCACCAATACTGCTTAGCGACACTATAAATGCGATTCCGGTTCCTGGCACATCTATTCTTAACTTACTCTGAAGCCCCTTCTTAACATTCTTCCATGTATTCTCTGTAACAAGTGACATATGGATACCCTTCTCGTCATCCTCAAGTCCCAGTAAATCAAGTACATCACTTGATGCTGTTCCCCTGCCTAACGATATATTAGCTGCTTCAACATTATAATCCTTATAGCAATCAACAAAACGCGGCATATTCTTCCTGCTGCATATCGTTACCATTACATATACTTCACTCATATCCGTCACCTCTACAATTCAATAATCGCATCATCTGAAAGCTCTGCAAACATATCCACAACAGGTGTAACAGTCTGTGGCACATTTGCTCTCCTGCTGTCCTTGATTCTGTATATAACACCAAGTATCTGCAAAGTTATAAGAGGGGTCATGGCAACCATGGCAACAACACCGAATGCGTCAGTTACAATATTACCGCCTACTGCGAGACATGCTCCCTGTGCCAGTGGCAGTAAAAATGTAGCTGTCATCGGACCTGACGCAACTCCTCCGGAGTCAAATGCTATGGCAGTGAATATCTTAGGAACAAAAAGCGTAAGTATCAGTGCTATTCCATAACCCGGAATAAGAAAATATAATATTGAGATGCCTGTCAGCACTCTTATCATTGAAAGGCCAACAGATACTGCAACACCTACAGAAAGACTTATCTGCATTGATTTGCCTGATATGCTTCCTGATGTTAGTTCTTCTACCTGATGCATAAGCACATATACAGCAGGCTCTGCCTTAACAATGAAATATCCTATTATCATGCCAATAGGGACGATAATCCATCTAAATGATAATGAAGCAAGCACTGAACCAAGATAATTACCAGCTGGAATAAATCCAACATTAGCACCTGTAAGAAAAAGTACAAGTCCAATATATGTATACACAAGTCCAACACATATCTTCATAAGTGACTTCTTATTCATCTTTGGAGCAAATATCTGAAACACTCCGAAAAATACAACTATCGGAAGAAGTGACAACGCTATTTCTTTCAGATATTTCGGTATCTCATACCAGAACAGCTTACCAAGTTCAACAGAATCGCTCACTTCAGTAATTGCTGTTGTTGTATAATTACCCTCTGTACTATAAACCATTCCAAGAATAAGAACAGCAAGTATTGGACCTATTGAACATAATGATACAAGACCAAAACTATCATTGCCGGCATGTTTATCGTTTCGGATAGAAGAAATACCCACACCAAGAGCCATTATAAATGGTACAGTCATCGGACCGGTTGTTACTCCCCCTGAATCAAATGCAACTGCAAGAAAGCCTTTAGGAACAAACATCGCAAGTGCAAAAACAATTGCATAAAACACCAGCAGAAGCGGTGCTAACGGTATTCCAAAAAGTATTCTTAAAAGTGCAGCAACAAGAAATACACCTACTCCAACTGCTACAGATAATATAAGCACCATATTAGGAACTGCTGCCACCTGTCCTGCAAGCACCTGCAAATCCGGCTCAGAAATCGTAATTATAACTCCAAGAATAAATCCAATTGCTACAATCATCCATAATTTCTTAGTCCTTAACATGCTTCCGCCAACTCTTTCTCCCATTGGCGTCATGGACAATTCTGCCCCTAAAGAAAAAAACACCATGCCAATAATAACCAGCACGGCTCCAACAATGAATTCAACCAGTATACTAGGTGAAAGAGGTGCTATTGTGAAGCCAAGAAGCAACACTATAAGCATTATCGGTACTACCGCACTAACAGACTCCTTTGTCTTTTCCTTCATCTTCTCTCTTACCACTGTATTCTGGTAACTAAATTGTGTCCTTAATAATCCAGCCTTCAATAAAATCTCCCTTCGCTCTTAAATATCAGTTTCGGGTTACATAGTAATATATTAACATCTAATAATTGTACTGGCTACTTAAAATTTTATAAAAAGTGCCCAAATCAGAACACTTTTTATAAATTAAAACTCAATTATAAATTGTCATTTTCTTTCTCTCTGAGCAGTTCCTCATACTTTAACTGGTATGCAATCAGCCGTGGAATGTATTCTGGTGGAGTTCTTCTTGATGCCTCCCAGTCCTCTAATGTACGCACAGGAATGCCTGTGTGCTGTGAAAATTCTTTTCTAGTCATTCCAATGCTTTCTCTGAGCTGTTTTATTGTCTCTGCTATAGTCATAATATATCCCCTCTCAATGCATTTTTATTATTGTAACATTGTCTTGTATGTTACGCAATGCGTTATTTTGTCGTATGCTTTATTTCAATCAGATACTTTTCTTTTAATTTTGAGCATCTATTCTGTGCAATGATACCTTCATGCTGCAACATTAATCAATTGCCGGCTGTTCTTTCAAAATCAGTGCCACACTCTCCACATGCACCGTATGCGAGAACTGATCCACAGGCTGCACCTTAACTGTCTTGTAGCCCTTAGCCGCAAGGAGGCCTAAGTCACGGGCGAGTGTTGCCGAATCGCAGCTTACATACACGATACGCTCAGGCGACATCTTGACAATCGTGTCAAGAAGCGACTCATCGCAGCCCTTTCTTGGCGGGTCAACGACTACGACATCAGGAGTAATGCTCTTTTTTGCTTCCTCACGCTGAGCCTCGGCTGCAGATGTGTCTGCTGCCAGCCGCGCCATTTCTTCATAAAAATGCGGTACAACCTCCTCAGCCTTTCCGACAAAGAACTCAGCATTACCGATATCGTTAATTGCCGCATTGTTCTTAGCATCTTCTATGGCTTGCGGAACAATCTCAACACCATATACCTTTCTTGCATTCTTGGCAAGGAATAACGATATTGTTCCTATTCCACAGTACAGATCCCATACAGTCTCATTGCCTGTAAGTCCTGCGTATTCAAGGGCTTTTCCGTACAGCTTCTCAGTCTGTCTTGGATTAACCTGAAAGAACGAAAGCGGTGATATCTGATATTTAATATCACCGATATAATCTTCTATATAACTTTTTCCCCACAGAGTTTCGCACTGTCTGCCAAGAATGACATTAGTGTTCTCCGTGTTGTAATTAAGCATAATTGATTTGATACATTTGTCAGTACTTATATCTGAATCAAGCGACACTTCTGTAAGGCGCCCTACAAGCGATTCCTTTAACTTGTCAGACATTTTAGTGCTGTTAATAACAAGACAGACCATTATCTCGTCTGTGTGGAAGCCTGTTCTTATAAGGACATGACGCACAAGCCCTCTTCCGGTCTGTTCATCATATGGTGCAACACCATTAAGCTCCATCCAGCTCTTTATCACAGCAAGAATATACTGGTTCTCGACAGCACCAATCTTGCAGTCTGTACATGAGATAATAGAGTGTGTTCTTCCTGCATAGAAACCCATCACAATGCTTCCATCTTTGGCAGTTCCAACCGGATACTGTGCTTTATTTCTGTATCTGAAAGGCTCTTCCATTCCGATTGCCGGAAAAAACTCATACCCTTCTATCTTGCCAATACGCTTAAGATTATCATCAACCAGCTTTTCCTTGAATCTAAGCTGTGCCTCGTAGCTCATCTGCTGAATCTGGCAGCCACCGCACTGTCTTGCAACAGGACAGGCAGGAGTCACTCTGTCAGATGACGCCTCAATAATCTTTTCAAGCCTTGCATAGCCGTAATTCTTCTTGGCTTTAATAATCTTCGCCTCAATCTTATCTCCGATTATCGCATCCTTAACAAAGAGGGTATATCCGTCAACCTTGCCGATACCCTCTCCTCCGGTTCCTATATCTTCAATTACAAATGTTACTTTATCATCTTTCTTAAAACTCATTAGTTGTCCTTCTTATATTAGAATCAAGCCATCTGTTATAACCAAGCCAGTCGTTGGTATCCTTGGCTTCAAGTGCTTCTCTTAATGTTTCAAGCTTTGCGTCCATATTATCAGCCATAGATAATGCAACAGCCTCTGCTATTGATGGCTTCTTAGGTGAGCCGTACTCAAGCTCTCCGTGATGTGAAAGTATACAGTGTCCAATCTGCATTGCAAGCATATCAGGGAATCCGTTAATCTGCTTAACCTTTTCCATAACCATCTCGTATCCGATAACAATATGTCCTAAGAAATTACCCTCGTCAGTGTAATCATTCTTAGGAAATTCAGATAATTCCTTAACCTTGCCGACATCATGCAGCATTGCACATGTTATAAGCAGATCCCTGTTAAGAAAATCATAGTTGCTGCTCATCTTGTCACATAATCTTGTGACACTTAAGCTGTGCTCTAACAATCCGCCTGCAAAGCCGTGATGCACTGTCTTGGCTGCTGATACACATTTGAACTTCTTTGCAAATGCTTCATCCTTAAAGAAAGAATATAACAGCTGCTTCATATATGTACTCTTAACACTGTCTACATACTTCATCAGTTCTGCAAACATATCATCAATATTATATCTTGAAGATGGCACATAATCTGCTGCAACATATTCATTTTCTGATGCAATTCTTGCTCTCTCTATCTTAAACTGTAATGCTCCATTATAGCTTGTTACCTGTCCTGTTACCGCAACATAATCATTAACATCAAATTCAGCAATTCCGCCTGAATTAAGGTCCCATATCTTAGAATCAATCTGTCCTGTTTTATCTGCAAGCATTACATTGGCATATTCCTTGCCTGTCTTAGTGAGTGCAATTGATTTTGATTTGCACAGATATACTTCTGAAATTCTCTCACCATCTTTAAGAGTCTCTATATAACGCATAAATCCTTCTGCCTCCGTTAATTAAGTTGTTTTAGCTGTACACTTACTGAAAATGCTACATCTGAATAGCCATCTTTTCCCTGCCTCATGGCTGTCACATACATAGCTTCCCCATCAGCGCACTGATATAGTTTCTCACTAAACTGCTGAATTGTCAAAATACTTTGTCCATTAATTGCACTAATTACATCTCCTGCCTGCAATCCTGCATAATAAGCAGGTGAATCAATATCTATATTAGATATGTATATACCGCTTGGAAGTCCGTATTTGGCTGCAAGCTCATCTGTTACATTCTGTCCTGTAATTCCGCAGTACATTATTCCATGCTCATTAATCATAGTCTCAATCTGTGCCTTAAGGTCAGATATTCCAATGAATTTCGTACTTGTATCTGTTGAAGCCTTAGATACACCAACTACATTTCCTTCAGAATTAAACAATATGGCAAAACCGCCCGCCGTAATGCTTACACTTGTCTCAAAAACCTCATAACCGCTGTCTTTACTATACTCAACCTTAGAACCTGCAATTGTTCCGTATGACACGCCTTTCGAAGTCTCATAAAGCTTCCCTGATGCAATCACCAGATCCCCCTGCTTTACCATATAAGAATTATCAAGCTGTGCAACTGCGATACTGTTACGTTGTTCAGCTGTAAGCTTAGATGCATTAATACTCACAATTCCTATTCCTGAAGCTGTATTTCTGCATACAAATGCAGCTTCTGTCTGGACTTCATCAGAAAGCCTTACTATATAATTCATTCCAGGTTCTAAAAGGCTTGAACTTGTAAGCACAAGATATGTTGAATTAACATTGGCAACCACAAGTCCTGCCACCTCTGTCTGACTGCTTTCAATTGTCGGAACATTAGAAAATGGCTGTTCAATGTCAACAGAAACCACACATTTATTAACATCCTCAACTTTTGCGCGAAGAGCTGCCATAGCAACCTCATAATTATCTTTCAGATCCTTCTCTGTCAATATATCTGAATATTCTGCCGTCTGGTTCTCTGCAAGTATGTAATTATCCTTCTGGATATATATGACATTCTTGTCCTTATTCTTTTCTTCAATCCTTTTCTGTAATACCGGATATAAAAATACCATAAACAAAGTTGCCGCTATTACGACAGAAACAGCAAAAAGCAGCAGCTTGCCTATTCTTATAAGCCACTTGTACTTCTTAGCCGGATGAAGAACTACCTGTTCTGTATACAGGTCATACTTTTCCTTATCATCTTCATTAGTTCCCATTTCGGACTCCTTATGTAATTTTCGTCTCTTATGAATACAATTATATCATAGTTTATATTACGATTATGAACAATTTATGACTTACATGTAAATATTTATAAGCAAAATATAGTTTTTTTACCTTAAATGCTGTAAACTTATAAAGTATGAAAAGATTGTTTTTAGTTTTTGGAGGTCTTTCGTGAATAAGAAATCTTTATCCACTTTGGAATTTTATAAAATTACCGACCAGCTTGTTTCATATGCATGCTGTGACGGAGCTAAGAAAATACTTCGTAACTTAAAGCCTATGACTGATATAACAGACATCAACTTACGTCTCGATGAGACTAATGATGCACTTTCAAGAATTTTTCAGAAAGGTACTGTTGATTTCAGCCAGACTAAAGATATACGTGCTTCAGTTGCGAGACTTAAGGTTGGAAGCTCCCTTAATATATCAGAACTTCTTAATATAAGTGCCATCCTTTCATGTGCAAAGCATGTTAAGGATTACTATGAGCATCGTGAAGATTCTATATCAGGAATGCTTGAAAACCTTGCAACTGTTGATGCTCTCAATTCCCAGATTAAGAAATGTATTATCTCTGAAGATGAGATAAGTGATGACGCAAGTTCCAACTTAAGAAGTATCAGAAGAAGCAAATCAATAGCCAATGACAGAATACATTCTGAACTTAACAAATTGCTTAATTCTCCTACTTACAGGACTTATCTTCAGGATTATGTTATTACCACAAGACAGGGACGTTACTGTCTGCCAGTTAAAGCTGAATATAAGTCAGCATTTCCTGGTATGATACATGACCAGTCATCTACTGGTTCTACTCTCTTTATTGAACCTGCAGCAGTTGTAAAGCTCAATAATGATATCCGTGAGTTAGAGCTTAAGGAAGCGGCAGAGATTGAAGTTATTCTTGCTGACTTAAGTGTGAAAGCCGGTGAACATACTGAGGAGCTTCTGTGTAATTATGAAATACTTGTCGAACTTGACTGTATATTTGCAAAGGCGCAGCTTGCCAGACATATGCATGCAAGCCGTCCGGTCATGAATACATCAGGAATTATCAATATCAAAAAAGGACGTCACCCACTTATCGAGCCACATACTGTTGTTCCTATTGACATCTATCTTGGAACAGATTTTAAGCTTCTAATCATCACTGGTCCTAACACAGGTGGTAAGACTGTTTCTTTAAAGACTGTAGGACTTCTTACACTTATGGCACAGTCGGGTTTATTCATCCCAGCTCTTGACCATTCAGACATTGCCGTATTTAAGAATATATATGCTGATATAGGTGATGAGCAGAGTATTGAACAGAGTTTAAGTACATTTTCATCACACATGACCAACACTGTTAAGATTCTTAAAGAAGCTGATGAAAACTGCCTTGTACTTTTTGATGAGATTGGTGCCGGAACTGACCCTACAGAAGGTGCTGCCCTTGCTATCGCAATTCTTAATGACCTTAAGATGCGCGGTGTTACAACCATGGCAACAACTCACTACAGTGAAATCAAGCTTTATGCGCTTTCTACTGAAGGTGTTGAAAATGCAAGCTGTGAGTTCGATGTTGAATCACTCCGTCCTACTTACAGACTGCTTATAGGCATTCCGGGAAAAAGTAACGCATTTGCAATCTCTAAGAAACTCGGACTTCCTGATTATATTCTCTCTGACGCATCAGAAAGACTTAACGCGGAAGATGTACATTTTGAAGATATCGTATCTGACCTTGAGCATGCGAGAATTTCTCTTGAGAAGGAGCAGGCTGAGGTTGAAAGCTATAAGGCTGAGATTGCCTCTCTTAAAGAAAAGCTTCAGGCTAAGAATGAAAGGCTTGATGAAAGAACTGACAACATTATCCGTAAGGCCAACGAACAGGCTGCTGCCATCTTAAAAGATGCCAAGGATTTCGCAGATGAAACTATCAAAGCCATGAACAAGCACGGAATGACAGTTGCTGAGCTTGAAAAGCACCGTACTGCTGTCCGTGAGAAGATGAATAAGAATCAGGCAAAGTTAAAGGTAGAGCCTGCCAAGGTTAAAGCACACAAGGCACATGATATATCTGAATTCAAGACAGGCATGCATGTAAAAGTTCTTACTATGAATGTTTCCGGTACTGTTTCTGCAATTCATCCAGCCAAGAAGCAGGTTACTGTTCAAGTAGGTGCATTAAGCACTAAGATTGATATCAAGAATCTTGAAATCCTTTCAGACTATAAAGAGCCAAAGGAAGCTCCATCTAAGGCTGCTGGCGGTTCCGGTAAGATTAAGATGAGCAAGTCAGCAGGAATATCAACTGAGATTAATCTTCTCGGCTGTACAGTTGACGAGGCTGTTGCCCGCCTTGATAAATATCTTGATGACGCTTACATTGCCAGGATTCCACAGGTCCGTATCGTTCACGGTAAAGGAACCGGCGCATTAAGAAACGGTGTAACCGCTTATCTTCGCGGTGTTCCATATATAAAGAGCTTCCGCCTCGGCGAAATCGGCGAGGGTGATGCTGGTGTAACTATTGTTGATTTCAAATAATTATTATTGGGGGATATTATTATGGCATCTAAACAGCGAATACTTATTGTAGATGATGATGAAAATATTGCAGAACTTATATCTTTGTATCTTACAAAAGAATGTTACGAAACAAAGATTGTGTATGATGGAGAAAGTGCTCTGTCTGAGCTTTCTGTATTCAAGCCAAATCTCATTCTTTTAGACCTCATGCTTCCCGGCATTGACGGCTATCAGGTATGCCGTGAGATAAGAAAGAACAACAACGTTCCTATAATTATGCTCTCTGCCAAGGGCGAAACATTTGACAAGGTACTAGGACTTGAGCTTGGTGCAGATGACTATATTATCAAACCTTTTGAAACTAAAGAGATGGTTGCCCGTGTAAAGGCTGTGCTTAGAAGATACCATATGCCTCAGAGTATCGGTGTTGACTCTTCTAATGCCAAATGTGTCAATTACCCCGACCTCTCTATCAACCTCGATAATTATTCGGTTAATTATATGGGCAAAAATGTCGAGATGCCGCCTAAAGAACTTGAACTCTTATATTTCTTAGCCTCTGCTCCTAACCAGGTGTTTACAAGAGAACAGCTTCTTGACAATATATGGGGATATGAATATATCGGAGATACAAGAACCGTTGATGTACACATTAAGAGAATCCGTGAGAAAATCAAGGATCATGCCCACTGGAATATTGAAACAGTATGGGGTATTGGTTACAAGTTCGTAACTAAATAAAAAGGGCAGAACAAGGGAGGCAGACTAACATTGAAAGGATTCAGTACACTCAGCAAACACATTTTCATATATATAGCTATATGTGTAATCAGTTTTATTCTTGTATCAACAATATGCTATAAAGCAGATTATAAGCACATATACAATTATTATTCTGACAGACTGTATCTTCAGGCTAATGAAATAGCAAACGAATATGCTCTTGATTATCTTGCAGAATCCAAGCTGAGACGAATAGAACTTGAAATGAAATCATTATCCACATTTAACGACACCAGAATTATGTTTATTACTCCTTCTGGTGATGTTATTCTTGATACTAACAACAGTTCCACGGACAAGAGTAATGAGGACAGGATTTTATTCTCAATCAATGATTTTGACTATGGTGACCTCAAAGGAAAACACGATATTTTATGGGATTTTTACGGACTGTTTTCCGAACCTGCATTAAGTGTTTTTTCGCCTATCTCGAACTCCTTCGAAATTAAGGGTTATGTTGTTATTAATATACCTGAATCTGCCATCGTTGAACGCGTTTATGACACATTTAACACAAATTATCTTACACTTGCAATTGTACTTATTCTGTCATCTGCATTCCTTGTTCTATATTTCTTTCAGGTTCACAGACCTATTAAAGAAATCACAAGGGCAACTAACGAATACAGTAAAGGTAATCTTTCCTACCACGTTAAACCTATGCTTAATGATGAGATTGGACGTCTTGGAATGTCTCTTGATTACATGGCTTCACAGCTTAATGAATCAGATAAATTCCAGCAGAAGTTCCTGTCTAATATATCTCACGACTTCAGATCTCCGCTTACTTCTATCAAGGGATATCTGGAAGCTATCCAGGATGGAACTATTCCACCTGAAATGCTTGATAAATATATAGGTATAATGCTTTTTGAGACCGAAAGACTCACTAAGCTGACAAGTAATATTCTTACTCTTAATGAACTCGATCCTAAGTCAGTAAGACTTGATATATCAACCTTTGACCTTAATTCAATAATCAGACACACTGTTGAGACATTCGAGGGAACATGCAAGAAGAAGGGCATTAAATTCAATATTACATATGCTAACAGTGTACAGAATGTTAAGGCAGACAAGGGCAGAATCCAGCAGGTTATATATAATCTTATAGACAACGCCATTAAGTTCAGTAAAGAAAATTCTTACATATACATAACAGTCAAGGAAAAGGGCGAGAAAGCGCAGATATCCATTAAGGATACAGGCTGCGGAATTTCCAAAGAAGATATTGATAAAATCTGGGACAGATTCTATAAATCAGACTCTTCACGAGGCCGTGACAAGAAAGGCTCCGGTCTTGGTCTTTCAATAACCAAAGAAGTTATTCAGGCACATGGTGAGAATATCGATGTTGTAAGTACTGTAGGTGTCGGTACAGAATTCATATTCACACTTGAACTTGCAAAATAAAAACACACGGACATGCGTAACTTGTATGTCCGTGTGTTTTATTATTATTCCTTCCAGTTAAGTCTGTGAAGATGTCCTTCGCAATTCATGTGTGAAAAATTATGCTGTCGGAGTGCTTCATAAAGAACTATTGCCACTGAATTAGAAAGATTAAGTGATCTTATATCTCCTATCATAGGAATTCTGATACATGTATCCTCATTATCAACAAGTATCTCTTCTGGTATTCCTGCACTTTCCTTTCCAAACATTATATAACAGTCTTCTTCGTAATTAACTTCTGTATATGTCTTATGTGCCTTGGTTGTAGCCATATACACCTTAGCACCTGGATTCTTAGCAAGAAAATCCTTATAATCATCATACTCAGTAACATCAAGCTTATCCCAGTAATCAAGTCCGGCTCTTTTTAACATCTTATCATTAATCTGAAATCCTAATGGTCCTATAAGATGCAGCCTTACGCCTGTTGCCACACATGTTCTTCCTATATTACCTGTATTAGCCGGCATCTCCGGCTCATGTAAAACTATATTAATCATATCCTTATCAGTCACCTTTTAATGCAATATCAAGTTCCAGAACCATGCTGCCATCACTAGACATCGGTATACATATATTCTTGGCATATGTCTGCGAAATCTTCATAGCTCCACGGCATAATGTAGGTGGGGTAATATCAATACCAATTCCCTTAGTTGAAAGAATAGTCGCTGCATTACCCATTATCATATTACCAAGTTCGCTTATTGCACTCATTGCCATCTCATCAAGCTCTGGAACCGGCATCCCCATCATCATCTTTGATGCAATCTCACATGCCTTGGTAGTCTTCATGGCTATCATGACCTGACCTCTCATCTCACCTGTAATACCTATCATAATTATAACTGAATCCTCTCCAAATTCAGTTGTTTTAACATATGGTTTTCCTATACTCATCTCCATCTGACAGGCATCACGCAATATTGTGCCTGCTGCCATCAGAAATGGATTAATATGGTTGACATTAATCTCTGCCATATTCATTCATCTCCCTACTTCAGTGTATTAATAAACTTTTCTATTCTTTCAAGACCTTGTTTAAGGTTGTCAATTGAATAAGCATATGATATTCGTAAAAAACCTTCACCACAGTCACCAAATGCTGTTCCAGGAACAACAGCCAGCTTCTGCTCCCTGAGTAATCTGTTTGCGAATTCTTCCGAAGATAAGCCAAACTTCTTAATTGAAGGAAATACATAAAATGCACCAAATGGCTCAAAGCAGTCAAGTCCCATCTCCTTAAATGCATGCATGAGATATCTTCTTCTCTGGTCATAAGCTTCAACCATCTTATTAACTTCCATATCACAGTTTTTAAGAGCTTCTATTGCAGCAAACTGGCTGTTAGTAGGTGCACACATAATTGCAAACTGATGGAGCTTAGTCATCTGGCTTATAATTTCCTTTGGACCGCACGCATATCCAAGTCTCCACCCTGTCATTGCAAATGCTTTAGAAAAACCATTAATAACGATAGTTCTCTCCTTCATCCCTGGAAGACTTCCTATTGAGCAATGCTCTCCATTATATGTAAGTGCTGAATATATCTCATCTGATATAACATATATATCCTTCTCAATTATGACAGGTACAAGCTCTTCAAGCTCATCCCTTGTCATAACAGCACCTGTTGGATTATTAGGAAATGGCATAACAAGTACCTTAGTCTTATCTGTTATACTGGCAAGCAGCTCTTCCTTAGTAAGCTTGAACTCATTCTCTTCCTTTAGTTCTATTATCACTGGCTTTGCATCAGCCATAATTGCACATGGAAGATAAGATACATAGCTTGGCTGTGGTATAAGCACTTCATCCCCTGGGTCACACATGCATCTTAATGCAACATCAATTGCCTCACTTCCACCTACTGTTATAAGTACTTCCTTCATAGGATCATAATGAAGGTTCATCTTTCTTGCAAGGTAATTACATATCTCTTCTCGTAATTCCTTAAGACCTGCATTAGATGTGTAAAATGTTCTTCCCTTCTCAAGGGCATATATTCCTTCTTCTCTTACATTCCATGGAGTATCAAAATCTGGTTCGCCTACTCCTAACGAAATTGCATCAGGCATCTCACTTACAATATCAAAGAATTTTCTTATTCCTGATGGCTGTATGCCTGTTATTTTCTGTGATAATGGGTTTCTCATGGTGTAATCAGCATCCTTTCGTCTTTAGCCTCGTCCTCTATTATTGTTCCATAGTCCTTATACTTCTTAAGCACAAAATGTGTAGATGTGCTAAGGACTGAATCTAATGGTGCGAGCTTCGCCGCGACGAACTGAGCCACTGACTTCATTGATTTGCCTTCTATAATAACAGTAAAGTCAAAGCCTCCTGACATGAGATAAACTGATGTTACTTCATCATATTTGTACAGGCGCTCTGCAATACTGTCAAAACCTAATCCTCTCTGTGGAGTAACCTTAACCTCAATAAGTGCTGTTACTTTCTCTTCACTAGTCTTATCCCAGTTAATGACCGCATTATATCCGCAGATAATATGTTCCTTCTCCATATCCGCTATTTCATTGGCAACCTCTGCTTCAGAATAGCCAAGCATAATAGCCATCTCCTTAAGGTCTATCCTTCCATTCTTTTCAAGAACATCAAGAATCTTCTCTCTCATAACGCAATCCTCCTGCTAATTATATAAATCTGTATATTTCATCCTGTTCAGGAAGCCCTAAATATCTGTCTTCCTCTGTATTGTGAATAATCCGGTTGTTACCATCAGTTATCTTACCAATGACAGCGGCCTCAATTCCATTCTGCTTCATTATATTTACTATATCACATCCATTTTCACATGTCATTAACAAACATCCCATAGAATCCAATATATATGGATTGATATTAAATAATTCACATATTTCAATTATCTCCTGTTTTACGGAAATATGCCTCAAATCTATATCCAGACCTGTACCTGAATATTCGGCCATATCCCACAGTGCTGCAAATATGCCGCCTTCCGATGCATCATGCATTGCCCCGTCAATATTCTGCTTTATAAATATCTGTGCCTCTTTAGCTATAATGAGTTCTTCATCAGCAGCAAATGCCTTATTAATAACGTGCTCTGGCAAAACATTAAGTATCTCATCCCTTTTGTGTGATATAACAGTTCTAATACCACTCATTCCTATATGCTTTGTCATAACAATATCCTGCCCTGCAACAGCTTTCTGATGTGTTCTGAGCTTATGCCCAATTGCAGTAACAGAAACAACCGGACTGTTAACATTCGGACATACTGTAGTATGACCTCCTGCAATTCCTACACCAACAACCTGACACTGTCTGTCAAGTTCCTTTATTATCTCCTTAAGACGTATTTCCCTTGATTTCTCATCTATTATAATTGTATTCATAATACAATCAGCCGCACCACCTGCGGCACTTATGTTATTAACTGCCCTATATACAGCCAGACTTCCTGTTGCAGCAGCTGCAAGCGTATCCCATCCCTGACTATGTATATGCGCCGCATCCTGTCCATATGCCGGTTTTGAAGTATTTCCTCTCCTGCCAAGCAGTTTGAAAACAGACCTGTCAAGAATTGTATCAGACACTTTTCCTCTTTTCATATCACTTATCTCTCCAAAAATGTTGCATAAAATTGTTAATAATTCTATACTCTTATATAGCTTCTTCAGTGAAGCAATTCAATATTAAGGTATAAGGTATGCAACCATAGGAACAACCATTGCTACAATCAGTATCAATATAAGTATTCCGGTAAAGCATCTTTTTGTTTTCTTATTATTGAAATTAATCATAATTACCTCCACACAATTAAGCAGCGGGGCTACACGAAAAGGAATATATTCATGCATTTTATACTGCCATATTTTATCATACTCATAATCATCCTTCAGTTTGCCATAAAAAGAAGCTCCAGGAATCACAAATCAAGAAATCAGCAATTCCTTGAACGTGAATCAAGAGCCAATCAGGTACGCCGTAAGGACATTAGCAATCTTAATTATATATCAATTCCGGATAATCTTCCACTGATTAATTCCGGTAATGAAACATTTAACCAGTTACTTTCCAATAATTCTGGCATGATGCGTTCATACAACACAATTACAGGACTTAAAGATAAGAAAATACTTAACCTTACCGGAATAAGCAACACTGAGCTTAAGCTGTCATATGGAGCTGCTAATCTTACAGAGCTTACTGAATATGATGACAATTTCACTACACTCATAAAAGCAATCGCTTCATTAGGTCATGCGCTTATTGATAACAACGACACAGCTGATGCTCTTTCATTCCTTGAGTACGGAATCAACATTGGCTCAGATATATCCTCAAACTACATTGACCTTGCAATAATATATGCTGCAACAGACAGATTTGACGATATCAGAAAACTAAAAGAAAAAGCCGGAATGCTTAAAAGTCTCAGCCGTGATAATATTATTGAGCAGCTTAACAACATGCTAAAATAGCACAGTACGGATTATTTTCCATACTGTGCTATTATTGTATCAATCTGTCTTGACGCCATGCTTTTGGTCATCTCTTCAACCGGAATCTCCAGATTAATATTGTGCTTTTCTACAAGAGCTGCAAGATATCTTCTCTGAGGCGGCGTTATAGGTGAATCCTTCTTTACAACGTATACCAGCTTCGTAGTATTGCTGAAACTATTATCTTCTGGCTTTAATTTTTCTAATTTCTCATAAAGTACACTTGCACTTACTGCATCATCATAAGCCCTGTGTGACCTTCCCGGATCAATATTAAAATACTGGCACAAAAAAGACAGATTCTTATGTTCCAGCTCCGGAAGAAGCCTTCTTGCAATCTTTAATGTATCAATTCCATCATCAGTAATAGTATATCCATTATTGACTGCTGCTCTCTTAAGAAAACTGAAGTCAAATGTAACATTATGTCCAAGTATTGGCCAGTCACCTATAAAACGTGTTATGTCTCCTATAATTTCTTCAATTCTTGGCTTACCTGCCAGTTCTTCATTATGTATGCCTGTAATCTCTGTTATGCGCTCACTCACACTTATTCCCGGATACACAAGCGTAGAATACTTCTGTGTTATCTGCCCATATTCCACTCTTGCCATTCCAACTTCAATAATTCTGTCAACAGCCGGGTTAAGACCTGTAGTCTCAATATCCAGCGCAACATATCTGTCAATCATGTTTTCTCTCTTTCAGGAATATTCTTCCTATGTAATCACCTATAATAGCAAGGAAATTCATGTCGCTCTCTGCCCATTTCCTGTCAAGCTTAAATCTTCCATAAGAAATAATATTGTTATTCTTCTTAATATCTCCCCCGATAATATATTGCACAGCCTGAACAATTCCATATTCAGAATACACTTTATATACCGCCGGAGCCTTTGTTTCAAAGAAGTTGATGTTATCTATTACAAATATGCCATCTTCCCTAAAGTTAGGAATATAATTATCTTCCTTGAAAAAGCTTCCGTCATCATCTGTCATACGCTGGTCACCATACAGGATATGCTTTGTCAGCTCAGTTCTGTCATATATTGCAATAGTATTAATATTAAATGCTACTGCCACAATATCTATCAGTTCCTTTCTTCTTGCGTCAGCAGCTTCCTTGTATTCCCTGATAATGGTATTAACAACCTCCATCTTATGGTACTTGTAAAACACTTTATCATTAAGATCAACAATCCTTCCCATTCCATATACATATTCCCTATGAATATCCTCATGGTAAATGATATATCTGTCCTTTCCTTTTTCTTTAGCAAGGTAAAGAACCTTATCAGCTATCTTAAACAATTCATCATAACTCTTGGCATCATTAGGATAAGTTGCTGAACCAATCGAACACGTAATCTTAATATTACGTGGATCATCATGATACAGCCATTTTGTATTATTACGTACTGTTCTTAGAACATTCCTTATACCCTCGTTATCATTAAGTCCTTCCATAACGATAAACATCTCATCTCCGCCAATTCTTCCGCACAATCCTCTGCTTCCAACTGCATCTCTTAAGATATCTGCGACCTTATAAAGAACCTCGTCACCAAACATATGTCCATATGTATCATTAATAGTCTTAAAATCATCAACATCAATAATAGCAATTGTTACAGTATGTCCCGGCTGTGAATCTATCAGCTTTCTTACATAATCAGTAATAGCACGCTTGTTAAGCAGCTCTGTACCCGGATCCTTCATATCTGATATTATGTTGAGTTCTTCAACTACATGATTATCCGAACTCTCAAGTATTATAATAGTACCTATAACTATTCTGTTTCCATATGCATCTACAATTGTATTACCTCTTGCAAGACATTTATCCAGTCTTCCAAGCTTATTAAGTGTATTAATAGTAATCTCCCGCTTGAATAACTTCTCTCCATTAACAAGTGCCTTGCAGAATCCATCAAGTTCTTTTACCGCATCAGGCTCAAGAGCATCAGTTTTTATCTTATCTTCTTCCCATGCATTTAACGTGCCACGATAAAAAGACATAGTCTGGTGTCCATCTGAAGTCATAAATATATTAAAGTCATCATTAAGTATATCATATGAAAACAGAACATTCTCACACATACCAAGATAACTTGAATATCTCTCAATCTGTGAATTAAGGTTGTCTATCTGTGTAGTAATTAATGCAGCATCAATAATGTTAATGTCATACATGTGACCTCTTGTCTCAGATACACCGCCATCTGTAATTCTTGTAAGCATCCAGTGATATTCACCTGTCTGATATAACATTCTTACAACAATAAACTTACCAGAATCAGCATAATCCTTTAATGCTTCTGTGAATCTGCTGACATCATCAGGATGTATATATCTTGTATATACGAAAAGTGCATTATTACCTGAAATTGCTTCAAAATTTTCATCTGCTGTTACAATTGACATTTTCTCATCAATAAGAATGTCTGAATTAACAGTCTCAGCTTTAAACAAATCTACCATAGCTTAAACCTCTGCTTTATAATTGATAGTGCCCTCTCCCTAATTCACCTGAATTCATCAGGATGTTCCTTTACATATGTTTCATACAGATCTGGTCTGTATTTCTTAGTTCTCTCCAGTGACTTTTCATGTCGCCACTTTTCAATATTAGCATGATGACCCGACAAAAGCACCTCTGGAACAGCTTTTCCGTTATAATCTGCCGGTCTTGTATATTGCGGATACTCAAGCAGACCATCTGAAAAGCTTTCTGTTTCAGCAGATTCTTCATTATTAAGAACTCCCGGTACAAGTCTTGAAACCGTATCAATGACAACCATTGCCGGCAATTCTCCTCCCGTAAGAACATAATCACCTATAGATACAAAATCTGTAACTATATTTTCCAATGCTCTTTCATCAATTCCTTCATAATGTCCACAAAGAATAACCAGATTATCCTCTTTAGCAAATTCCTCTGCCATGCTTTGTGTAAATGTATAGCCCTGAGGAGTCATATAAACCACTCTTGGCCTTTTTCCAATGTTCCTTACAATATCCTCATAGCAATCACACACAGGAGCAGCTCTCATAACCATTCCTGCGCCACCTCCATAAGGGTAATCATCCACTTTTAAATGCTTGTCATTAGAATACTCTCTGATATCATAAGCTTTAACGGACATAACTCCCGCTTTAATTGCACGTCCGGTTATACTTGTATTAAGTCCATCCATAATCATATCAGGAAACAATGTCATTACATGAAAATCCATTACTTCACTCCTGCAATTCCATTAAGTAAAAATGCATAATATCCACTCTTAAGATTGTATCCACTGTCTGTATAAGATGATCCAAAATATCCTGAGCCATCCTTGTAAACAGATGCAACATCAATATAAGTTATCCCAAGTGAAGCCGCATTCTCTGAAAACTTGTTGTTAAGTGAATCAATATTAGCCTGTTTAACCTTGCTTGAAGATTCAAATCTCTGGCTTACTGGAAGCACAGAAAGAACATATACATCAGCAGCTGGTACTGCACTCTTGACTGCTTCAATAAATTCCTTCTCATACTTATATATATCATCTACAGATCTGCTTCCATAATTAAGGTCATTAATACCAACCATAATATACACTGAATCAGGTGACTGGGATACGATACTGTCAAGATATCCTGTAAGCTTGTCACTTGTCATTGAATTAGATGCTATAACCTGTGCATCAGGAAGAAAACCAAACTGTGAAATACCACTTACAACAAAATCACCAATAAATACGGCCTTGCTGTATGCTGATGAAGATGTATAATCCACCGCCTCTGGTGTACCTGAAACAGATAAAGTCCTGCCTGCAGCAGCTGCTGTTGTCTGCTCGGTTACATTCTCCCTAGACTCCTTAGATTCCTGTATCACTGGTGCTGTACTCTCCTGCTGTACAGAAGGAGTTGTTGCTTTAGTATCATCCTGCCTGCCGCTGTTCTTATTGCTACAGCTCTTTAACACAATTGCAAATATAATAACTGCCACGACTACCACTGCCAGTCCGGCAATATAATTTCTGTATCTGTTCCACATTCTTTTCTTGCGGTTAAGACTAATCTTTGGTTTATCATTATTAGAATTATATGATTCCATTATAATATTCCTTTCTGTTTCGATGCTGTCTCATTGCATTATAACATTAGTCCTGCCCTTGTGCAAATACAACATACAGCATCACCACTTCATCTTATGAAGAACCACAGCTGAAGTCTTTCTTAATCCAATATCAAGCCTGCCATTCTGAAGGTGATAACCAAGCCTGTCTGTACTGTATCCACCTTCAAATGTAACTAACAGCTGCTCAACATCATCATCAAAACCAAGGCCAACTTCCCATGCAGGAATTCTGGCTCTCACCTCATCATCGTTATTGTTAACAATGATGATTGCAGCGTCATCACTTGTAAACCTTCCATATGCAACAACATTATATGCTGAATACAGTGACTTATATGAACCTTTTCTTAATACATCATTCTCTTTATGCATCTTTATTGCAGCCCTATGGAAATCAATCAGTTCCGTATCCTCATGTCCCCATGGATAAGTTCTTCTGTTATCAGGATCAGTGAATCCACACACACCTGCTTCATCGCCATAATATACAGTAGGCGCGCCCGGTAATGTCATCTGCATAACAACAGCCTCTTTAAACACTGCCTTGTTGACATTATTATTGGCAGCCTCCGGTCCCAGCGTATTAGTTCTTCCAACTGTCCTGTTAGTTCTTGTTAAAAACCTTGAATGATCATGATTAGACAGCTCATTCATAGATATTGCAACACTCTGTCCGCCCATTCTTGCCATATTATGATGCATGGCACCAAAGAAATAGTCTGGGTTACCGTATGAATCAGGTCTTGCCTCATCACTGTGCTTTTCCATTCCTGTAAGGAACCATGTAACAGGCTCCATAAAAGCATCATAATTCATGATGGTATCCCATTCATCACCCTGCAGCCATTCATATGAATCGCCATAATGTTCTGCAAGAATAATAGCATCAGGATTAGCCTTCTTAACCTCTTCCCGGAATCTCTTCCAGAAATAATGGTTATATTCAGGACTATATCCTAAGTCAGCCGCCACATCAAGTCTCCAGCCATCAACATTGTATGGCGCAGAAACCCATTTTCTTCCAATAGAAAGAATATACTCCTCAAGTTCCTTAGATCCTTCATAATTAAGCTTAGGAAGCGTATCATGTCCCCACCAGCCATCATATGAGTTATTATCAGGCCACTGGTTAGAATAAAATTTGAAGAAATTATGATATGGGCTTTCATACCTTTCGAAAGCTCCCGGCGCATATTCATCAGTACTGTCTCTGTAAATGTGTTCCTTATCCAGCCACTTATTAAACGAACCACAGTGGTTGAACACACCATCTATAATAACCTTCATGCCTCTTGCATGAATCTCCTGCACAACCTTTGCAAAAAATTCATTGCTGGCTTCAAGGTTTGATTTTCTGGTAACTCTGTTAATATATCTTGTAGCATGGGTATTATCCGTGTCACCTTCTTTAAGCACTTCACCCTCATCATCGACAATAACTCCAAAATGTGGGTCAATATAATCGTAATCCTGTATATCATACTTATGATTAGATGGTGATACAAATAACGGGTTAAAATATATAACTTCTATTCCTAGTTGCTCAAGATAATCCAGTTTATCAAGCACACCCTTGAGGTCTCCTCCGTAAAACTCCCTTATTCCCATCTGGGCAGGATACTTATTCCAATCCTTAACCTGACAGACATGCTCTCCTATATAATTATATTCATCATCAAGCACATCATTACTCTTATCGCCATTATAGAATCTGTCTACAAATATCTGGTACATAACTGCACCCTTTGCCCACTCAGGTGTCTTAAATCCTGGTGTAATCTGGAAATTATAATACGGATTAAGATCTTTAATCGCCCCAATCTGATTGTAATAACACACCGTTCTGCCAAGCTCTACCTTAAAATAATAATATATTTTGTCTGTTCCGACATTAATCTTAGCCTCATAATAATCAAACATGCTCTCTGATCTTACTCTTGTCATAACATGTTCAACATTATCCACAACCAGATATGCTTTATCAACATTATATCTTCCAGTACGCAGTCTTATAGTCACCTCATCACCTGGCTCTGGCTCTGCCGGATTTCTGTAATCACTTGTAACATCCGAAAACAACGCTCTTGGGTGTAGCGTTGGTCTTGCACTGCACATATAAAAAAGTCTTTTTTCCCAGGCAGCTAAGTTTCCCATTTCCCCGGTTATTCTCATAGAGAATCCTCCTTAGCATATACTATTCTGATTTTATATCTAAAAGTACATTTTAGCAAGTGAAAAGGATTTTTAAACAGCAAAAAAGGCAGCCATGGGGTGACTGCCTTTTTCAGAGAAGGTATTTCTTTTCGATAAGCATTACTGCTTTATCTATAATGTATTGGGGGTTTTTACATTAATTATAATATCTTATTTCCCACAATAAGTGTTCACAAACATCACTAAATTTATTCAAAAATTTTGTGCATATTTACTATGCAATTGTTGTTCCCATAATACCATCATCATCTGTACCGCTTCCATTATCAAAAAGCGCTTCAAATTCTTCTCTTGTTACCTTTTCTTTTTCAAGAAGAAGTTCTGAACTCTTCTCTAATACATCCATATGCTCAGATATTATCTTCTTAGCCTGTGCATAACAGTCATCAATAATGTTCTTAACCTCTTCATCAATGGCTGTAGCAATATCCTCTCCATATGGTCTTGTATGTGCAAGGTCTCTTCCAATGAATACCTCATCTTCATCACTGCTTGCATAATTGATAAGACCAAGTCTGTCAGAGAAGCCATACTTGGTAACCATATCTCTTGCTGTCGCAGTTGCCTGCTTGATATCCTGTGACGCACCTGTTGTAATATCATCAAATATCAGCTCCTCAGCAACTCGTCCACCAAGACTTACAATGATATTCTGTAACATCTTGCCCTTGGTATTAAACATCTCATCCTTCTCAGGAAGTGGCATTGTGTATCCCGCTGCTCCCATTCCGGTTGGAATAATAGAGATAGTGTGTACAGGTCCGACATCAGGGAGTACATGGAAAAGAATTGCATGTCCTGATTCATGATATGCAGTAATCTTCTTTTCTTTCTCTGATATAATCTTGCTTCTCTTCTCAACACCGATACCAACTTTTACAAATGCATAGTTGACATCCGCATTAGTAATGAACTTTCTCTTGCTCTTAGCCGCATTAATGGCAGCTTCATTAAGAATATTCTCAAGGTCTGCACCTGTAAAGCCTGCTGTAGTTCTTGCAAGGCTATCAAGGTCAACATCATCACCTAAAGGCTTCTTGGCTGCATGAACATTAAGAATCTCAAGACGTCCTCTTACATCAGGTCTTCCTACTACTACCTTTCTGTCGAAACGACCCGGTCTTAATATAGCAGGATCAAGAATATCAACTCTGTTAGTAGCCGCCATAACGATAATTCCTTCATTAACTCCGAAACCATCCATCTCTACGAGCATCTGGTTAAGAGTCTGCTCTCTCTCATCATGTCCGCCACCCATTCCGGTTCCTCTTCGTCTTGCAACAGCATCAATCTCATCAATAAATATGATACAAGGTGCATTCTTCTTAGCTTCCTCAAACATATCCCTTACTCTTGATGCACCGACACCAACGAACATCTCAACAAAATCAGAACCTGATATGCTAAAGAAAGGTACTCCTGCCTCACCGGCTACAGCCTTTGCAAGTAAAGTCTTACCTGTTCCCGGAGGGCCTGTAAGAATAACTCCCTTAGGAATTCTCGCTCCAAGATTAGTGTATTTTACAGGATCTTTAAGGAAATCAACGATTTCTTCAAGTTCTTCTTTCTCTTCATTAAGTCCTGCCACATCCTTGAATGTAACCTTATTGGCATCACCACTTATCATTCTTGCACGGCTCTTACCAAAATTCATCATCTTGGCATTACCGCCACCGCCAGCCTGTCTAGTCATCATCAGCATAAGTGCTACAACAACGATAAGACACATACCAAATGGCAGAATAGTTGTCATCCATACACTGTCTCTTTTAACATCCCTTACAGTATATGTAATATTTTTATCATCAAGCTTTTGCTGTACAGAAACAACATCAGATACATTAAGAGTATCCCTGCTTCCATCAGTGAATGTAATTGTAAGTGTACCTGTTGGGACTTCTGCATTCTGACTTATAACAACATCTGTAATCCTGCCGCTCTTTAAATCAGATTCAAAATCCTTATACTTATAATTACTTGTTCTCTGGCTCATCTGTGCGATAACAGCCCAGACAATACCAATTATAATAATCATGAAGAAAATGCTTCCAAATCCTCCAGACCTTTTTTTCTTAGTATCCATCACTTCCTCCTTATTAATTATGCCTCTTCGTCAAGGTGTAAAACTCCTACAAAAGGAAGGTTTCTATAGCTCTGGTCATAATCAAGTCCATAACCGACAACAAATTCATCAGGAATGTTAAAGCCATTATACTTAACATCCACCTCAACCTCTCTTCTTTCCGGCTTATCAAGCAGAGTACATATACATATATCTGCCGGCTTTCTCTCCTCTAACATAGGCATAAGTCTTGCAAGAGTATTACCTGAATCGATAATATCCTCAATAACAATTACATGCTCTCCCTCAATACTCTCATCAAGGTCCTTCTTAATCTTAATCTGACCGCTTGATGATGTCCCGCTTCCATAACTTGACACCTGCATAAAATCAAACTTAACAGGTACAGTAATTCTCTTGGCAAGCTCGCATGTAAATATAATACTTCCCTTAAGAATACAGATAAGTTTAACCTCCTTACCCTCATAGTCTTTACTTATCTGCTCTCCAAGCTGTGCAATCCTTTCATTCAGCTTTTCCTCAGATATAAGGACACTGATAAATGGTTCTTTCATAGTTTCTCTCCTTTGTCAATCTTAATATTCACTCTATTGTATAGTTATATCCAGCACATTCCTTGTTTCATCATCAATCAGGGCGCACTCACTTCTTCTTACCCCGACAGCCCATAAAACTCCCGAATCATCAGAAACAACAAGCACATTATCTCTCATATCAGCAGGCACTTTACGGTCAATGAATTCTTTTTTCAGCTTGCGCCATGTTCCCGCCCTGTTCACAACAATCCTGTCACCGTCAGTACGGTGTCTTATGCAGAGCTTTCCTTGTATTTTATCATAATCAAAGGATTTCGCATAGCAACTATTAGCGTAATTTCTGTTTTTTTCATAATTAGAATGAAGTGAAATTACAATATGCACCTTTCTTAATTCCGTCTTGCCATCATTATTATAATAAATGTTTTCTTCTATGGTAATATTTTCACCTGAATTAAGTCTTTTAAGCTCCTGCGGTGTAAGTACATGTATGAGGTCCGAAGAAACCTGTGTCCGAGATGCCACATTTTTCCTTCTTATTGTGATATCCTCATACCCTTTTACCGCACACAGTCCATAACATATATCTGCACTGCTGCCAACCTGTTTTCGTATAAGCTCATCTACAGCATTCACATGAACCTTATATATATCCTTTGCTGTCTGTGTAAGTGCATGTACTGCCTTGTAGATAACTCTCTTTCTTATGACCTCATGAAGTCCTGCAAACTCCTCCCCATAAAGCCTTAAAACCACCGTATCTCCCACATATACATACTTATCATAAGCCTTTTTGGCCTCTGTCTCAATAAAATCAAAATTCTTCTGCAGCTCCTCTGCTGCATCAGCAATATTTTCAACAGTGTGTGCATTAACCTTTTCTGTCATGTACGGAATAACAACATTTCTTAAAGAATTACGCGTATAATCATTGCACAGATTCGTTGCATCAGTAACATATGGCTGGTTAAAGTCTTTAAGTACTTCTTCAACCTCAGCTCTCGTCACTGAAAGCAGAGGTCTTATAATATTATCCCTTACCGGTCTGATTCCACCTATTCCTTTAAGTGAAGTTCCTCGGGAAAGATTCATAAGAACTGTTTCTGCCTGATCATTCATATGGTGTGCAACCGCAATCCTTGCATTACGCCCTTTACATGCCTCATTGAATATACGGTACCGTTCTTTCCTTCCTGCTTCCTCAATACTCATTCCAAGCTGCTTTGCAAGCCCGGCGGCATCTATATGATACGCCATGAATTCAACACCCATGCGTTCACACAAGACTCTGGCAAACTCCTCATCATCTCCTGCCTCCTGCCTTATGCCATGATTGACATGCACCACACATAATTCTGTCTGTAGATGCTTCCTCTCTATATACCCCTTAAGCACCATAAGCAGACACACAGAATCCGCGCCGCCTGAAAGACCGACAACCACTCTTTCGCAGTCCGTAAGCATATTATTCTGTTCAATATATCTGTAAATCTTATCTATAATTTCATTCATGCGAGAATTATATTATACGTTCACATAAGTGTCAAACACTCCCAGTACCATAACTGTACAGTCATCAAAAGCCTCCATATTATTATTCTTCAGGGACTCCTCAAGAATCTTTTTCGCAATGCCTGCCGGCTTCTTTACATTTATATTATTAATAATCTCCACCATCTGTTCCTCCTTATTAATTCCAGACAGATTATCAAGCACACCATCACTTATCATTATAATATAATTACCATCATAAAGCTTTTTAGTCGTACAATCGTAGTCCACCTGTTCTAACACTCCCATCGGAAGCGTTGTTGACTTAATAATCTCAACCCAGTTATCTCTTTTTATAAATGTGGATACAGCTCCAAGTTTAATACAGTTAATAACTCCCGCCTGACAGTCAATAATACTCATATCCATAGTTACAGGATTGTTAAATGTAGTTCCCGCAATATACGCAGAATTAATAAGATCAATCGCTGTCTTTTCCTCGAATCCTGCTTCAATGCAGTTTTCCATAAGTTCAATCACCATACGGCTCTCTGCAAATGCCCTTTTACCACTTCCACAGCCATCTGCAATTGCTGCAACCATTTTTCCACAGTTCAGCTTCTTTAACAGGAAGTTATCCCCACTTGTATTCTCTTCCTCTTTACATTTTCTCGCCATACCTGAAAGAATCCTGAAACGATTCTCCTGATAGAACACATACTGGTCCGGTTCTTCATTTATAATCACTCTGTTGTCCTGATTAGAAAAGAATTTTGCCTTAAATACACTGCTCACTGTTTCTCTTAATACACGCTCAGACACACACCCCTTCATAAATGTTTTCGCAGTTACAAGTATCTCACGCCTCTTTCCGTCAACCAGTTTTATATCCTTAACAGATATCCCCATTGCCATACATTTACGCTCAAATTCCCTGCGCTCCTGTTTATCCGGCGCTTTAGCATCAAGATTCATTGCAACACATTCCTCTAATATATCTGCAGCCAGAATCAATTGTCTTTTAAAACCAGTCTGCTTCTGATTAGTTTCTCCATATGCATCTCCAAGATTTCTGAATGTTCTGGCTGTTTCCTGCAGACGGTTAATAGTATAAGTATATCCGGCATCTTTATATGTATTTTTCATTCATATCCACTTCCTTTCCGGCACTACACCAATGTGAAGTATATATGACTGCTTATAAATAAAATGTCGAAGCATGAAAGATTCAAAAAATCTTCCAGCTCCGACATAATATTTGGTATGAATTTTACTTGTTATTAGGCTTAAACACCAGTTCGTCAGGATATATAAGCCCGAATTTATTCTTGGCAATCTCCTCAACGAACTTCTTTGTCTTGACATACTTCTCATATTCAGACAATTCATCACTTCTTTTATTCTCGTCATCAATCTGGGATTGTAACTCTGTAATCTGAGCCTGATAATCAGCATTCTTTTCTTCCAGTCCTGCCTTGCCTCTCCACAGAACAACGCCAAGTGCCACGACAACAATAATTGCAATAATCATTCCTGCCAGCGTTGACCTTCTCTGCTTCTTAAGCCTTTCTGCACGCTCTCTTCTAGATTCTAATTTCATATATTCCTCACCCTTGTGCTTCCTTCTTACCGATATCTTTCCTGCGTTTCATATACATTTTAAGGCTTCTTACTGGTATTGTAATAATACACACCACATTTTTCAATATAAAACATGCTGGTTTTAGTAAAATTTTTATAATTCTTACTGACCACCTTATATAAAAACTGCTTAAAAACTTAAAATACAGAAATGCCCCCACAGCAATTCCCATAATTATGAATCCGCGGATAATTCCGTCTGCAACCTTAAAGCACATCACAAATACACTTAATCCGGCATATATTCCATATATAATATCTTCCACACTCATAAAAATAACTGTTTTATGCCGTACAATTCGTCTGAAAGCCCTTATATTATCGTATATCCATGCAAGCAGAACACCATTAAAGAAGCTTACCACAAGTGCATAAAGCTCCCAATATATAATCTCATTAATCATCGAAGAAGCCTGCTCATGAACGAATCCTGCTTATTCTTCATGCCAGCCTCCGAATAACATACAGAATCCACTCTGCCGTCAAGGTCTAATTCACCCTTCTCGACAGAAAGCCTGTTAACATGCAGTCCTTCCCCTTTGATTGTAATATGCCCATAATCAGATTCAAGTACAACCTTAACCGGATCAAATGACACTACATCTGTTATTCCTGTAAAATCAATTCTTTTCCTGTCCTCCATATTCAGCCTGTGTGGACGCTTCACCCTTACCTTTTCCTCCATATACCCTCCTTATAGACATTCCGTTATATGAGAATATATGCATGACCATAATATATGATTACAGGTACTTTGAATTAAAGATATTCAAACATTTCCTTTGCTTCTTCTTTCTTAACAGTATCCTTGACATCTGTAACCCTTGCTCTTACATTCTTGTTACCAAACTGGATTTCAATAATGTCTCCGACTTTAACATCATAAGATGCCTTCACAACCTTGTCATTAACCATTACTCTTCCTGCATCACATGCATCGTTGGCAACAGTCCTTCTCTTTATAAGTCTTGATACTTTTAAATATTTATCTAATCTCATGTTCTTCTCCTTAATCCATAGGTAAATCCAGCCTGCTATCCCTGCAGTACAATCAGTCCGCCTCAAGCCATCTACGATTCCATGTGCTTTCCTAAAAAGTTAGCTGCCGTCTTTACCATTTTCTTTTCATTATCTGTAAACTTTGGCTTCATGTCAATAGACATCATAAGCACAGTACCTAAAACATCTCCCTGACATATTATCGGATACATAATTTCCTGCTTAAACTGCGCCTCATCAGTGACTTTCACAAATCCATCCTCTCCTTCACCTGCAGCAATGGTACATCTTCCCTCCATTGCCTGATTAAGCTCCTTTGTGACAGGCTTATTCATCAGATTCTTCTTATCGTCACCTGATGCAGCAATAACCTGTTCCCTGTCAGTTATACATACTGTCATTCCGGTCGCATCCGACAGTGATTCTGCATATTTTCCTGCAAATGTGCTAATATCTCCTATCGGTGAATATTTTTTCAGAATAATCTGCCCCTCAGCATCCGTAAATATCTCCATCGGGTCACCACTACTGATAACATTGACAGTAAAGAGTCGTTCCGGTTTGTTGCGGGTTTTTAGCGGAACAGTAGTGGTTAGAAGTTCACTGATACCTGACTTGGTTAAATTGTTATGTGTATCAAGTGACTCCTTTTTGTTTGATATAACTTTACTGTCATGATTAAAATTTACAGATGTACCATAGTTCGTTTCTTCAGCAACACTTAGTAGTTGTTCCCTGCCCTCTACCTGCTGATAGTAGAAAGTAGTTACAACACCGACTTTTAAGAGATTATCAATATCTGCCTTCAGCTTCACATGAATTCTGTCCTCAAAAACGATTATCTTATCAATAATCAGCTCTAAATCTTTCTTATCCAGATTCTTCTTATTCAGAATATCATTGAAAATATCAATGGCCGTCTTAGCCAGTCTGTTGATTCGAATAATATCATTTCGCTTATCCACACTCAGGTTAATCTGGTTCTGAAGTCCCTTAATTCGGTGAATCAGTTCATCCTCAATCTCTACATAGGTCTCTTCAATAATCGAGGCTGTATCTTCATCAGCCTTGGCAATTTCTTTAATCTTACGTTTCTTCACTGCTTTCAGTTCATCCTTGGCATCCGAAAGTTGATTTTCCAAAAGTGAAAATGTATTCTCACTTTCCTTAACCTCTGTGGATTCTTTCTTAATGGAAGTTTCCAATTCCTTAATCATATCCTGGGAGTTATCTCTTACCTTCTTCACATACTCCTTCAGGATACTATCGAGGAAATCCACTCTGATATGATGAGAACTGCATCCCTTCAAACCTCTTTTATGGTAAGTCCCACAGGTATATGCCGGTGCAATGTCACTTCTGCTCATAGAAAACATCGGTGAACCACAATCCCCACAAAACAGAAAACCAGAGTATACATTATCGTATTTCTTCACACCTCGGTAATGCGTTGTGGTTCTCTTTTTAAGCTGCTCCTGCGTATATACCCATGTTTTATAATCAATAATGGCTTTATGATGATTTTCAAACACAAAATGTTCTGATTCGTCCACCTTGGTATCCACACCATGAATCTTCTTTCTAGTGTACTTGTGCTGGCGAAGTGTTCCAATATAAAAATCATTGGATAATATTCCCTGAATGGTTACAATGCTCCATTCAGGCTTAGCTTTAAGCTTACACTCATCCCCTCGCTCCTCTGCCCTCTGAATCTCTTTCATACGAGGCGTAGGTATCTTTTTATCTGTAAGGTAGTTGGCAATTTTTTTGTAGCCCCAACCATCATTGTATAATTCAAAGACCTTGCAAATCACTTCTGCCTCATCCGGCACAACAGAGATTTCCTGCTTTTTCATATTGGAAATGATATATCCGTAAGGGACAGAGCAAATCCATTCACCATCTGCCTGTCTTCGGCTGATAACATTACGCACCTTTTTACTGGTGTCTGTAACCGGCATCTCATTAATCAAAAATCGAAATTGTATGGCAGTCCAGTCATCATAAGTCGGATAATCAATGGCATCACCAATAGAAATAATACGAACGCCAGCATCACGCAAATCTTCCAGTTCCACAAGTCCTTTGCTGTTTCGACGGGAAAATCGGCTGAAATCCTTTACAATAAGTACACTTATATCACCATTCATTAGCTTCTTGCGAAGCATCTGGTAACCTTCACGCTGTTCAAAGGTATACCCGGAACGGTCTCGGTCTTCATATATAGAAAGCTTACACTTGGGAAACTTAGCTTTTACAAACTCTTCGATAATCTTCTTCTGATTCTCAATGGATGTATTGTCTCTGTCTAACTCTTCATCAACAGAGATACGACAATAACCAGCAATTTCTTGAGTAAGCGTGAGGTCGTTGGTATGTTTTTCCATGTTGTTTATTCTCCTTCCATTGTTTTATAACAACATTGTAAGTTATGGGTGTAAAAAAGGCAAGCAGAAAATGCTTGCCTTTTTACACTTTTTCAAACTACTTCAGTCACCTTCCATAGATTTCGCCTCCTAATTTAGATAGCTCCATTATACATCTATTCCAAAAAAATTCAACAACTTGTTCATTCAAAATTCCATTCAATTGCGTATGTATAATTTACATTTGCATCACTAATTTCGTAAACAAATTCTACATAGTTATCCATTAGATTTCCCTGAATATTTGACTCCTTGATTTTAGTTTTCATTTCCAAGTCAGCGTACATAGTAGTTTTCACATCTCGCAATAGATTTTCTGGCGCCTTAACTATGATTTTTAATTTCTTAGTCAGATTTTTTACCATGTGTGCAAAATAAGGTTCCATTACTTGTTTTTCATCCTTTACTCTAGTAATAACTTGGTAATTTATACTATCACCCTTATTTCTCTTGTTCCCCATACAAATATCGTAAGTAAATGGGGATTTTTTACTTGTTTCAAGTAACTGCAAATCCTCATCACTTTCTCCCGCAATAAGTTGTGTTTTTTCATATGAACTGCCAGTCCAAATTATACGTTTTGTAATTTTTTCCATACTATTCTTTTGAATTGTAGCACTAATCTTCCTAGTACTTTCAACAATATTTCTACTTCCTTTAAATTCCAGTTTTATCTCTATATTTTCATATTCAATATCCTGAAACTCAACATCAGATTTGTTTTCCATAGATTTTACAACAGATTTGACATTCACACCTGTTACCATTTCTAATTCATCTTTTATAGATATTCTAGGTTGATAAAAATCAAGATATGATTGCCCAATTGCTCCATAAAACAATTTCATTTCAGGATTACCTGTACTGCCAAAAGTAAGTATATGACTTTGAGAAATACCAGGGTATGGATCAATATAATATATTTTTTCTATCCCTAATTGGTAAGCTTTTTTGGCACATAACTCACAAGGACTTGCGGTTGTAAATAAGCATCCCCCTTTAACTTCTGTACCTCCATACTTTGAAATCTGCAAAAACGCATTTTCCTCAGCATGTAATGCCCTTGTATAAACTTGATTTTTTTCTCCTTTCAAACCATTATATACATCTTTAAAACAATATGACATACATCTTCCACTAGTCTTGTTTTTGGATGCATTCGATATTTTAAGCATCGAATTAGAAAACTCTTTATTTTCTATCTCATACTCACTAAATGACTCTTTATCCTTATTTTTACAATACCCATTTGCATCTCGAAGGTTACAAGATATTTGTCCCTTGGGAACATCATTCCATCCAACTGATTGTATTGAATAATCTGCTCTCGTTACTACTGCGCCTACTTGCCTTGACAAACATCCCGAATTAAATTTTGCATTGTATGCCAATTGCATACATCGTTCTATATGTGTAGGCGTAACCAATCCCGGATGTAACATGAGTGAAACATATTTCAAAATCTGCGTTGTTAATTCATAGTATTTACCATTGTAAATATCTGGATTATAAATATGTATATCCGCTATTTCAAGACAACCTTGAATGTTTTGATGATAAAAAACTTCTTGAGGTTCCTTCATTTTTTGTGCATATTCAATTTCATCCAAGTTTTCTAATTCTTCCGTATTTAGATTTACTAGTCTTCCTTTTCTATCTCTATCATCAGTATTTATAGCCACTAAGCGAAATGCCTTATATTTATCTTTAAAATACATAGCTTCATACGGATTTCGGATCGCATCTATACATATTCTTGTATTCTCATTCTTTTTATTCTCATCTCGCCTAATAATAAGCTTTATTAACTTATCAATTTTTGTGACAAACATTCTATAATTATCATCCGTAAAGTTATCATTAAAGGGATTGCCTGAACACCTTATGTTATTACCCATTTGTTGCATCAAAAATGTATATAAGTGATATTGCTTTTGCTGCTTTCCTTTTAATTTGTCACTTTGAATTTCATAACATGAAAATCCGGACATTAAATTACTTATACTCTTTTTATATTCTTTTATTGTACTTAGATAGAACTCACAATATTCATTTATCCTTTCCGATTCCATTTTTTTAGTATCTGCTTCAAGCAAGGAATATTTCTTGCATTCATCAAACATATACTGTATTTGGCTTAACAGTTCCTTGAATTTTATTTTATCCCCTATACTTAAAATAGTCCCTTTATTTTCTGAAGTGACTTTATCTATATACTTTTCAAATTCTGTTTTCCCTTGTTCTAATGCACTCGACAAAATCAAGCTACTTACTTCTATCGTTGAAAAACATTGCCACCTATCTTTTTCCTTCATATACTCATATATGACCTTATTTTTACGTTCCTCTACATTTTTATAATCATAATCCTTACATTGCTGAATATCTAATTCTGTTATATCTTCTTTTTCAAGTATCTTCGCAACCGTAGTACAACCAGCCCCTGTCCTACCGGTTAAACCCAAAATAATTAACCGCTCCCGTCCTTTATATACATTATCGACTGCCTTATTTAAATCCATACCTTTTCCTCCTCTATTTTAGTCTTCTTACATCCACATACGTTGTACTTTTCCCTGCTCCAACTTTCACAATCTTCCCGTCATCCGTCAACTTCTTCAGCGCTCTCTCAATCGTCTTTTGACTCAGTTCCGGACATAGAGTCATTATATCCGACTTTCCTAACTTCACTAATGAACGTTCAATAATGCTGTAGACTCGCTCTGGCGAAGTCATTTTTTTCTTTTCCAACAAGATGAATCGGTCTTCAAAGTCTTTATATGCATTTATGATAGTTCCCAATGTGTATCTGATAAATGGCATATAATCATTTGTATTCTCGTACCAGTTTATTGAACTATCCTGCAATACTTCATAATATGTTTCTTTCGATTTTTCTACTACCATTTCAATACTGATATATTTACCAACCAAATATCCCGCTTTATACAATAGCAGCAAAGTCAACAATCTGGACATTCGCCCATTTCCATCTCCAAACGGATGGATACATAAGAAATCAAGTATTACACATGGTATTACTAATAGCGGATCAATGTGCGTATGATTGATTGCATCTTCATATTGCTTACATAAGCTTTCTATATATTCCGCTGTCAGAATTGCCGGAACCGGTTGAAATCTTACGCTTTTATTGCCAAATTCGTCCTCTTCCTCTATATAATTATCTACCATCTTATAATGTCCACCATTGCCGGATTCAGAATAACTATATAAATATTTGTGTAAAGTCAGAATATCGTTCGGTTTTAATTGTATGTAAGAATAACTGTCATGAATCATTCCTAACACTTCCCTATAACCAGCAATTTCTTTTTCGTTCCTGTTTCTCGGTTCACTCTTTTTTTGGACAATTTCTTTTAATCTTGCGTCCGAAGTGTAGATTCCTTCGATTTTGTTAGAAGCCTCTGTACTCTGTATTCTTGCGACTTCCATCAATCTTTCCAAAATTTCCGGCTGCGTTTCTATATATAATTCCTGTCTTCCCTTATACTCATGAAGTGCTGAAATCATATTCATTACTTCAATTGTTATAGGCATTTCTTCTATTTTTCTGTAATTAATCTCTTTCATAGTCACTCCATTTCCTTTCTACCCCATTTTATCAAAAATGACACAGAATATCAATATTAATCTACCCCATTTATGTATTTTCTACCCCAATACCACTAATTTGGGGTAGAAAGAAACGATGTGGGGTAGTATCAAGCGAATCGCCGCTCGCTACCTTGCTCCTGCTGCCTGTTTTGGCAAAGCAGTTGTTTTCCCATCATCGGTCTTTTCCAGTCCTCGATTGTGAATCAGCAAATCTGTTGTCTTTTCCAACAAATCCTGCTCGCCGGATTCAAAAATAGCCAATCTGTACTTCTTCTCCTTACATTGCTCAATCAAAGGCTGTAAGCTGTCCATAACCTTTGGATCAGCCTTTTCCGCATTCGTAAGCCATACTAAGGCATACTTGCCCGCTTTGTTTACTGTCAACTCCATGCGAAACCTCCTTTACCTAAATGATTACCAAGTTTTGTCATCTTTATGCCGGCAATGATGAACAAACCTGATAGATTCATTTTAGTAAAACAGGCCGCATTCTACATTGAGTCACAATTGAGTCCAAATTGAAAATTCTCAAATAGAATTTAAGTGATGTAATCCGAAAAATCTTTCAAAAAATAGCGCTCGCGTCGCTCGAACAGTTGTTCTGTATCTGATTTTATGATATACTTCCCATATCGAAACGATTTACTACCATAAAACAAGTAACATAGAAGTTCACAAGACAGATTACAGGAGATGATTTCATTGAATAGAATTGATTTTCATAGTATAGCTACCATCCTTTTGAGCGGTTTAATTGCTGCAGACTACTCGCAAATGGATTTTATCTATATGTTGTTTGGCAGCTTTGCCAACGATAATGTAGATTTTGCATTTGATAATGGATTAGTCTGTAAATGGATTAAAGGACAATCCCGCATCAGCCCTAAAATTATCAGTTATTATAACAGTGAAAAGAACAGAGACAAGTTCTGTAAAGATATTGAATCAGAATTATTGCCATATATCAGTGATGTTTCTTATACCATTTCAGCTATTCGAGATTTGGTGTTATGTGACATCACTACTTCTGATGAAAAAAAAGATGCCTTGCTGACGCATTTTGACAATGCTCCGGCACATTTCCTATGTGATATATTGATATACGGATTTTCCAGAAGTTTTGTTAAAGCGGGTAATAAAAATTCCGGCTCTGTCTCTCCCAGAGTGGATGATATAATGTACTTGCCCCTGCTTCCTAAACCAACAAAATATTTTACAGGGCGTTCCTATGCCCTCATTGAACTCCATCAGTTATTAAATCTTCATTCCGCAGTAATCGTAAATGGTATTCCAGGCATAGGAAAAAGCGAACTGGTAAAGGCGTATGTTCAATTACACTTGAAGGATTACACAAATATTTTATATTTTGACTATGAAAAAAGCCTTTATAATGTGATTTGTAATGTGGATTTTGTGGACGATACTGATTCAATGGCAGAAAAAGAAAGATTCCGTAAGCACTTCCGGTTCCTTAGAAGCTTAAAAGAAGACAGTCTGATAGTTATTGACAATCTTGATAATAGTCGCGATGAGCTTCTCCCACAAATATGTGAATTCAAATGTCACATACTTATTACCAGCCGCATGAATCTGGCACAATATGCAAATTATGAACTTACCAATTCTCCAGACGATGCCATGGAAATCATGCACTCCTATTATCCCGGCATTTCAGATTATTACCACTCTGAGATTAAAGGATTGATTGAAACTGTATGTAACCATACCATGTCCATTCAGCTTATTGCAAGGTTGTTATCTTTATCCGTATATACTCCGGATATGCTGCTTGACCGGCTAAAAGAAAATGTACTACTCAAAACCCATAATCTCTTTGTTGGCAATTCATCAATTCAAACTGACGAAGACCTGTATAGCAAGCAGTTATCTGATCTGATAGGTTTTCACAATTTGTCTGAAATTACTTCAAAACTGTTACGGGTTCTTGCGTTGTGTCCGGAATACGGAATGCCACTGAATATTCTTTATCATTGGTACGGCAGCTGCACTCATGATCTGCTCTCACTGGAAGAAAACGGATTTGTGCGTCTCACACCGAATCATGTAACAATACAACCATATATCCGCAAAATCATCAATGCCCAGAAGTTGGTCTCATTGAATGACAACAGCGGTTTTTTTGAGCATATCATCACAGTATGTCAGGAGGAAAGCAATCTTCACGCAACTATGGCAATCTCTATTCTCGCCACTGCTAACAGATTCGTCCAAAAAGATGCTCCCGCTCTATGGCGTAGATGTATTATTGCAGCATTAGAAGCCTGCAACCGTTATCGCCAATATAACTACTATCAGTCGTTTTTAGACGAATGGGAATATCTCTGTTATATGCAAAAAGATATTACAAACGAACATCAAGCCCTGCTTGCACATTTTAAGGCTATTGAAAAAAGCAGACTCCAACAAAATAATTATAAGGCAGTCGAATTAGAAGAACAGGCAATTGCCATTGCCACAGGAAAAGGAACAACCAATATACCGATTCTCTGCACCTTTTATCAAGATGCCGGCAATTACTATCACAAGCTTGGCAATCGTAACAAAGCCTTTTCGTACTGCCAGAAATCTATGCAATTATTGGATACACTTGGGTTAAAATACACCCTAAATGGTTTATCAGCTATGATCCAATATGCCAGATTATTAACCGAAGCAATGGAATATTCCGATGCTATCCTCATTTATATGGAATGTCTCAATATTGTCACTGCCATTTATGGCAAGGATAGTCTGACAAAGGGATATTTATCACAGAATCTGGCTGCGATTTATGCCTCTCTTAAAAACATCCGGTTAGCCACCATCTATTTAACGGATGCGATAGCTATTATGTGTAAATACTTGGATTCGGATCATCCGGATATCGAATACTGCAAGCAGCAATTATCACAGTTAAAGTCCGCCGGTTCGGACGCAATTGCAACCTTGCAGACAGATATTGCAGAAATCACATTACAGGAAATTGCATAAGCGGGGAATACCCGCTTTTTGCATTTTCTACGCATTTTCTACCGCCCTCTTGTAACAATACTTCGCTCCTCTTCCGTTTTCTGTGCCTCACGCATCATCCTGTCATAATATTCCGGGAACTTATCCAGAACCTCATCTACATCCATGCCCGGATTATTCTTACAGAACTTTTTCAGCTCTTCATCCCAGCTTCCAACCTTGCGTACTTCTGACAGTTGAAGCTCAGACTCTTTGGTTGCTTCAATTGCTGTCGGAGCCAATTCCTCTGTAACAAAGCTATCGGCTGGTGTTTCAAGGACATCCATCCTCTCCGTGATTTCAACTAACTGCCTGTCATTCCGTTCTGAAACTTCATTCAGCTTACTCAAAAGCATCTCCAGGCTGGAAGTTAGAGCTTTTGAATCCGCTGTTCTTCGTTTGCTGTAACTTGCTAAGATCCGTTCCTCTAGTCTCGCCTTATCATACTCATCGCCTAACCTTTTTCCTCTTATCGGTTTCTTCATTTCCGTAGTTTGATAGGATATGGTTGCATTTGTCACACGGATTTTGACCCCATAGTCCAAGTCCATCCTGTTCACAAAGTCATCCAAAGAATTACTATGCTCGATAACAGTGTCAATCATCTCTCGTAAAATTTCCTTAGATGACTTGAAATCCGGATTTGACTCCTTGCCTCTCTTGTTCACCCAATAATCGTCTCTTACCTTTGCCGAGAATAAATCCACCTGTCGCAATCCTCTTATCCGGCATTGTTCCATCACCCATCCCTTTGCAACGCGAAGCATCGCATTGGTGCACTTATGCTTGCAGCCTCTCTTATATTCACAGGGTTTTTCATGCCAATCCCGACTTAGAGCCTCATACTTACGCACCGAATTAGCAACGATATGTGCATGAATATTGCCACTATGATTATGACCATCCGCATGAATTACAATGATAACCTGATGTCCTTCCAGAAAACGCTTCGCAAATTGTTTTGCAAAACTCATCACTTCTTCCGGCGTTATATTATCTTCCGGAGCAAAGCTAATAATATAGTCATGTGACTTAATATCCTTTTGTCCTCTATTTTTATGAAAGAGGTTATTCGTCTCAATACATTCAGCCGCAAAAGTATCAAACTCACAGTTAATCGCTTCCTTTAGGATATTTTGTCTCGGAATAAATCTTCCTTTTTCATCCAGCAAAGGCTTACCTGTTTTTGCATCATGTTCATAACACAGATACAACTCCGCCCTGGAATATAATTTATTCTTACTTGCGATATGCTTCAATATTGCCATAAAAGCTCATTTCCTCCGGCTGCTTACGCAGCCAGATTCTTCTCCACCAAAATCTTAAAATGCATCCGGAAATCGTCCATTTCCCTTCTACACTCTTCAAACCACGGATATATCTCTACCGCATAACCGCCACTGTTCAAATGTCTTGCAATCTGGTTCATATTGGCACCCAGCTTTCCCATGGATGCCGAACATTCTTTTAATACCACCAGTAATTCCGGTGACACTTCTTTTATCTGTTTATTCAGGCTGGCTTTTCTTACATATTCCGATACCGTCAGCCCTGCCCTATTTGCTCTGGTACGGATATCGTCTGCATCCTTCTTTGACACTCTGATATGCAATTGTTCCTGCATTTCTTCACGCTTCATTAAAATCACCACCTTCCCTTTTGTGCCGGATACGGCACTTGTCTTTCGCCGTCGCTAACACTCCTCCCTCCGGTCTACGCTCACTCCCCTAAGGTCGCTCACGAATATTCGCAGCAAGCTGCTCAGATACGCTTCAGTATACTTCGCGGGATAGAGAGCAAGTTTCGCCCTGTGTACACACGACAGGCAAAACTTGTTGGGGATTTAACATCCCCAAGCCCCAGTTCCATATGAAATATCTCACACGCCCTATGCCACCGTCTGACAAGCAGGCGTACAACAATCTGCCTACTCAGATTTGATGTCGCCACTTTGTCAGCCTTGACGATACCCATAGAAAATACCTATACATCTCCATATAAACTGCTTAGAAAATCATCTACGCCTGCTCCTAACTCTTCCGCTACTTCTGGTGGCTTCATTCCCACATAAGAAACATCTTGATTATTACAAGAATCCTCTCCCACAGTTTGGGTTTCTATTCCCCGACTAATCGCAACACCTTCAAGCATGGTCTGCATACGCACCATCATCATATCCGCCGTAGCTATAGCACATTCTTTTATACGATTATCCCAATCCACCACTTGAGCAGACTCTGTTTTCTCTTTATATAAACTGCGAATACCTTCTCTGAATATATCAGACTCCGTTGCATATTCCCCGGTAGCAAGCAGATATTCAAACATGCGAATCACTTCCTTTTGAGCAAAATCCTTGTTGCTAAAACGAATCGTGCAACGATATCCGTCCTCTGTTTTTTGCATCCTATCACCTATCCTCTGTTCATCTGATGTGTTGCCAACAGTTCGTACCCCTTGGCATTCAATCTGATATCCTCCAAATAAGCAGCATTTTCTCTGTGCTCGCCAAACCTTTTCATAATGGTTGCACCGCCACCGATATAAAGTACATTGCAATAATCAAGGTCAAAACCACTTTCCGAAAGCATCCCCTCAGTCTCCTGTGAAAAATTCTTTAACTTCGATACAATAATCCCCTTCACTTTCTCAGGTATAGCTACTTTTCTGCCAGCTATAAAATCCTGCAACACGCCTTCCGGTATTTGTCCTGCTCCGGTTTGCATCACTGCATCATTTATTTCCCGAAAAAGTGTAATAATGGAATTAGGTACTGTTATGGAATTAGCTGTATCAATCTTTTTATCCACAATACTGATTACATCCTTAGTCCATGAACCAATATCTGCCACAACATATCTGCCTTCCATATTTGCCATACGGTCCGCAACCGCCGCAAAACATTGTGGAAAACAAAATACATTTTCAATTGATATGGAATAGTTCTCTTCTTCAAACACAAAGTCAAGAATACCGCTTCGCTTCAGATAAACCGTCAGCTTCGGTGCCTCCACGCCAAACCTCTTAAATGGAACCCCCACTCCCAACACTACGATTGCATCATGAGACAGTCCTCTGGTTTTTAGTTCCTTTGCAACTGCTGCCAGTGTAAGCAAGAAGAAATCTTCATCTGCTGTCTTATCCTCTACTACTGTTTTTCTTTCACCGCCGATGCAATAATAACTGCCATCATAATAGAGGCTGTTCTCCACCACCGGCGGCTTGCCGTTGCACTTGCTTACCCCATTGCTAAAAATATGGTTCTTGCTCTTAATAAGTGAGAAACCGTGGTCAATCCCAATTACTACCGGCTCTGCTGTAAAATTGTTATCTTTGTACATATCCTGTACCTGCCTTTCTGCCCTATGGGCGTTTTTGTTTTTGTAAGTATAGGATATAAAAAATCCACCCAACCCTCATTGATTGAGAATTGAGTGGAAATTGAATGTATAGTTTACATTATGAGAAGTTTCAGGATGGAAGCGTGAAATGTATTGAGGATGAGATACCTTTTGA
>ENA-OXZM01000007-OXZM01000007.1-human-gut-metagenome-genome-assembly--contig:-NODE-7-length-39389-cov-9.117201_pt1 | contig 39389 bp, 33 predicted proteins | sample MGYA00243421_ERZ652806 | MGnify/ENA primary metagenome ERZ652806 (study PRJEB26926, sample SAMN06164517) | human gut metagenome | biome: ENVO:00009003; feature: ENVO:2100002; material: ENVO:00002003...
GATCGCTCAGTGTCTCGTGGGCTCGGAGATGTGTATAAGAGACAGATCCTGCACCTCACTCTTAGATCTTTTAGCATAAATATAATCAATAACATCAAAACTAATACAGACTAAAGAGAACGTAATAAAAACAATAATGAAAAGTTTTAAATCAAAAGGATTATCACCAAATGCTTTACAACCAAAAAAAACAACCCCAAAATAATAAACAAAGGTAAAGATAATATCCTTTATAATCTCAAGAATAAGATGTTTCATCCTGCACCTCACTCTCTGGAGCAAGCTCCCGATCTATTATATCTTTTAGCTTCTTTTCTTTCTGCAGCTTCTTTCTGGTTTTCTTGATATCCTTACGCTCTGCTGCATAATCAGTTATAACATCAAGAATCTTTGTTTTTAAGCTTCCTGAATATCCTTCCTGAACTGCGAGATAAACAACAGCTTTTCTTATCTTCCTGACATTCAACCAGGTTAAGACAAATATAAGAAATAACAAATATCCCATTTTTCTACTCCTATCTATAATTAAAATCCCACAAACTAAATTACGAATGTACCGGGTTTATTCCGGTACATGCTCCCCTCATTAACCTATTAGATTAGTGAGCAAGAGACTTGAAGAAGTTGATAGCTATTCTTACACCGAAGAATAAACCAAAAACACCTAAGCCAGCTGGAAGAATTGCAACAAGACCTTCCTGGCCTCCCTGTGCAACCTTATCAACACCCTGCTGAAGTGCTGTAACAACATTTGTAGGAAGAACAGTATTTTCTTCTCCTACTAAGGCTAACATTGTTGGATTCATAACAATACCTCCAATAAATATATTTATAACGCAAAAGCGCTATATACTATTTTAAAAAACCAGTAATAGTAAAAAGCATTTTTCTGGCTAAATATCCGACAATACATGAAAACATCATAAGCCAGAAACCAAACATAAAACCTTTAAAAATACAATCTGCCATATTTACCCCCTGAATATCTCCCAGAAAGCAAATGCAACTAATGAACCGAATATTGCAGAGAGAAGAAACACAATATATATAGTGTCACTATTATTAACCTCTATAGATCCACCTGATTCTTCTGATGCTTCCTGGGTGACTGTCTGCAATTCTGTTTCTGTTTCCGCTGCATGTGCTGTTACGAAAAACATATTTAATGTTAGCGCCACAGCCGAGACCAGGAAGAATAAACGGATATACTTCATATTTTTCTCACAATACACATGTTCTCTTACCTCTACAGTTTTCCCGGCAGGCTGTGACCAAACGCTTATGTGTGCGCCCCGGCACTTCCGGGCCTTACATTCCCGGACCCTTGTCTAACGCCTTACGAATTAACCGGTAACACCTTACGTAGGGTTAACGTTCCGCAGGGTTTACATATTCCGTTTAGGTAAAGAACCGCTTAATTCTCCAGTTGTTTTGAGAAAACTCCGGAATATATGTATATACCTGCGCCGGGGCGCACACAACACATTTAAGTCACGCACAGCAGCCGGGAGAGGAGGACAACGACGAAAGAAGAAAGCTTGTTAATGCAAACCTCTGCTTGAATATTCCGTTGAAACATCTCCATCCTGCTTAACACTGTATTTCTTACGCTGCACAGTGTTTCTTATCTTAATAATAACGAATACAACAAAAATCACTACCCAGAGCAGAACAGCAAGACCAAAAATTAACCAGCTAATAAAAGCAAAAGACATATGTACATCTCCCTTCTACACTTAATAAGCACACGACTCATATATTTTCATGTGCCTAAGTAAATATAAAAGGTTTCAGGCATACACACCGGGAAAGGAGTAATATTCCCGGTATGCTCAATCCTGTAATGACATTATGTGGGGTTATCACTACCATTTTTAAGATTGTGATTCTTGCACAACCCCAATAAGTAATGATATGGCTACTTAGCAGCCTTACCTGAAGACTGGACGAAATCAAGTTTCTGAATATAAAGAACATTCTTTCCACCTGAAGCCTTCATACCAAATTCAACACTTGCAACTGCAGGAAGTCCCGTAGCCTTTGCAACTTCATAAAATTCTACTGGCATTTTTTCCTTAACAGGAGCATATCCTAATGTTCCAGTTCCTTCATCATAATTAGAAGCTGAAATATCACCAGTAGAAACATAAGACATAGTACAGCCAACAGTGTGTTCACCAACTCCAGATTCTGGAGCAATATCGTAGGGTTTCCCAACAGATAATACAGTAATTAAAGCGTTCATAATTCTTTCCTTTCTAGCCTATCATCTTCAAAGCAATCGCCGGCCAATACGATCACGACACGGATAGTCGCTTTATCCGTGTTTCGAAATAAAAAGGGAGGAATGTAAAAATATAAAGTTAAGGCGCATAGCTCGCCAAACTATCAAATAAAATCAAGAAGAATGTCATAGATTCTAACAAAATTCATGCAACGATCCATATCAAGAAAAACAGAATGAGTACGATCACAATAACCGATATACTTAACTTTATCAGAATCTTTATATTTTAAAGATTCCTCATATAAATAATTAAACCAAGTTAAATATTCATCATACTTTGCTAACCAGGTACTTCTGAAATTTCTGAAAAAATTATGCTTTTCTTCATCATTCAAAAAAAGAAGGGTAAACAAATCATGATCACTTAAATCACTCTTAAGCATATCAATTTGTTCACCCGTAAAAACATCTTTTAAAATCATAAAATACCTCTTTTCCGAGCTGCTCTGACATTGCTAGATTGCCAGCCCTTTGATATAATTATTTGTTAAGATAGCCCTACCGCTAAACAGTAGCGGTTTGTCTGCGGTATGTAACTATCTTTATTTGATTACAGGTAAATTATAATCGCAAATGCGAGTAAAGTCAATAAAAATATTTGCAAATGCGAATATAAATGAAAGGAGTAAAATGACTATAAATGAAAAGATATTTGAAGAAATAAAAGAAAAAAGATTGAAAAAAGCAGACCTAGCCAGATTATTACAAGTAAATACATCAGTAATAGCAACATGGGAAAAAAGAGGAACAAACCCACCAGCAGAATATTTAACTCGAATATGCGAATTTTTAAATATAACAATATATGAATTACTGGGGATAGAAAACGAAAATAAGATACAAGAAGCATATAACGCAGCTGATCCAGGTACACAAGCAGCAATAAGAAAACTATTGGATATTAAAGATCAGGAACAGAACCAGGACGAAAAATTATTATCTTCCAAGATTGGATAAACAGACATAAAAATTGACAATGCAGCATAACAATGATAATATAAAGATGTAAAAAGAGTGCTACCAATAGACGGTTAGCCCTTACAATAAGTGTTAAAAAATAACCGCTTAGTTTTCCGGACTGGGGCGGTTATTTTTTTGGTTTATTATATACTGTAACAACAAGCATAATGATTGAATTAAATCAGAATATGCAGCAATTAGAAAGTTATTAGATATTAAAAAACCAGGAAGAGTTATTTACTTCCAAGATTGGATAAAAAACAGACATTTGACATAAATATATTAATAGAGTATTATAATAATACAAAGAGACTTACCGATAGACGGTTTAGCCTTTAGAAATTTTAACTGTTAAAAAATAACCGTTTCCTTTGGCTGAGGGCGGTTATTTTTTTGGCTTTTTATCAGAAAGAATAACAACAAGTGTTATAACTTCAATTAATACAAGTGTGTATGTAAGAAGATCTGAAAAAGTTAGCACGCCTATCACCTCCTTTCAAAAGAGGCTAAAGGCTAACCGCCTACCGTGAATGATAAGTCCCAAAGAAATAATAGCATAGCCGGAATTTAAATACAACAAAAAACAACGCAATGCACCAATTGAGAATTGAAGATGTTAATATCTTGACAATGTGATATCAAAATGATATCATGCAAATATCAATAAAGACACCATTAAAAGAATAATCGATAACAAGATTAATAATCAGGGTGTTAAGGAGGTATTTTTATATGGAAGAAAAGGTTTTGAAGAAAAGCAAGAATGGTCTTGCAATGGTTACACTGTTTATATTACTTTACGCAGCAGCTATAGCAGCAATTATTGTCGGTTCGATTATGGTTGAACAGGCAGAGACTAAAGCAGGATGGATAGTACTTATCGTTGCAGGCGGTGTATACGCAGCAATAGGCTGGATATTCTTTATTGGTCTTAAGGTATTAAAGCCACAGGAAGCACTTGTGCTTACACTTTTTGGCAAGTATGTTGGAACTATTAAAGAAGCGGGATTTTACTTTGTGAATCCTTTTTGTGTGGCTGTTAACCCGGCAGCGTCAACTAAGCTTAACCAGAGCGGTGATGTGACAGGAGATGGAAAAAAGCTTGATCTGGCTAGCATGGCAGGTGTTGCAGGAATGGCAATTGCAGCAGGAAATAATTCACAGTCAGCTAATAAGAAGATTTCACTTAAGATAATGACACTGAGCAACAGTAGACAGAAGATTAATGACTGCCTTGGTAATCCTGTTGAGATTGGTATTGCGGTTATGTGGAAAGTGACAGATACAGCTAAGGCAGTGTTTAATGTAGATAATTATAAGGAATATCTTTCATTACAGTGTGACAGCGCACTCCGTAATATTGTCCGCATGTATCCATATGATGTTGCAGAAAATGTAGATACAACGGGAGATGGAATTGCAGATGAGGGAAGCCTTCGTGGTTCAAGTGAAGTTGTAGCAGAAAGAATAAGAAAAGAAATCCAGGGCAAAGTAGCAGATGCCGGACTTGAGATAATAGAAGCACGAATTACATATCTTGCGTATGCACCTGAGATAGCAGCAGTAATGCTTCAGAGACAGCAGGCATCAGCAATAGTAGATGCAAGAAAGATGATAGTTGATGGTGCTGTAGGAATGGTAGAGATGGCACTTGAGAGATTATCAGAAAAACAGGTTATAGAGCTTGATGAAGAGAGAAAAGCAGCTATGGTATCCAACCTTTTAGTCGTCCTTTGTGGAAACAAAGATGCCCAGCCAGTAGTTAATTCAGGAAGTCTTTACTAATGGCAGATTCAGGTAAGAAACAGGTTCCTCTCCGGTTATCAGCTAAACTCTATGATGCCATTGCAGCGTGGGCAGAGGACGATTTCAGGTCTGTTAATGGACAGATAGAGTACCTGCTGACCGAGTGTGTACGACAGAGAAAGAAGAACGGTGCGCCAGTTCCGCACGAGCTGGATGTTCCACCAGAGTTAGATATCAGGTAGAATTAAAAAAATAAATATATAACTATTATATATTAAAACCTCCCCATACCGACATTATAAATGCTGGTATGGAGAGGTTTTTAAAATATACAATATTGAATAAATCGGTCATCATATATGCATATCCGTTATCAGAAATTCTAACCGCGAGAATTAAACTTACTTGTCATAAGTGAATATAAATCATCTGATGAGTTAGAGGCGACACCTGATGATGTATATGAGTTGGTAACATAATTAATGTTAGCCTTTGCAAGTGATGATACATTAGAGCCAATAATTCCAAGCCTCTTTGCAAATTCTGATGATGTTCCAAATGCTTTCTTTAAAGTATCTGTATCAGCTGCTTTAAGTTTATTTTCATCAATTGAAAGAGAACCATCGTCTTTAAGCGCAATTCCTACTGCAGATAATGTTTCAGAGTTCTCTTTAACTGCTTCCTTTAAAAGGTCAGAACACATAGTGTTGATAGAACTTGATGTTTTACCAAGGGTGTTGTAGAGCTTATTATAAGAATCAACTACAGATTTGATATCCGCATATATTGCAGAATAATCACCGGTCCTTTCTGCATCAGCAAAAAGAGTAGATTTCTCATCTGTGAATTTAGCTGCATTCTCTGTAACAGAATCAGCATCATCTTTAATATTCTTGTAAGCGTCTTTCTGTAATTTCTTAGTAAGTGAAGATGTTGAAGTATCAATTTTTTTGGAAAGCAGACTTGTAAGGCTGTCATTGTCATCATTCTGAATGTAATCAAGCAAAGTCTTTGATGAAGGCTCAATGCCTGCTTTAAGCTGGTTAGCTGCCAGCATCTGTGATGTAATCCGCATAAGTTTCCTCCTTATATATCAAGTGTGATTGAATACACATTTATCAGCTGAATATTATATCGGATAAAACCATGTGAAACTTAACATACTACATTCGAAAGGAGGTGGCATAATGTTTCCAGCATTTGACTATAATCATGAAAAAGATGAGTACAGAAACGGATACGATAATGGGCAGGGCGATAAAGGTTATGATGACGGTGAGAATGAATTTGCCAGCAATCTTGACGAGAGTGATGTAATGCGTCCAGTCAATTCGCTAGATGATTATACAAGTTTCCTTTTGTGGGGAACTGATTTTGATGACAAGAATAATATCTAAAAATAGTATTAATAATTTATTAATCTTTGAAAGGCTGATTGACTGAATATTTTCAATGTTATATGATAAGCGAAAATGGAGGTATGAGTTTAGTATGTATGGGTATATAGTTGTTGATCAGCCAGAACTTAAATTCAGAGAATTTGATAAATACCGCTCATACTATTGTGGTCTGTGCGATTCGCTGGCAGAAGCGCATGGATTGAAGGGGCAGATTTCCTTAAGCTATGATATGACATTTCTGGTTATACTTCTTACAGGGTTGTATGAACCGGAAACTATATACTCTGAGGAACGTTGCGTCACACATCCATTAAGAAAGCATCCTGTGAGGCGTAACGTTGTTTCAGATTATGTTGCGGATATGAATGTCCTTCTGACATATTACAAATGCATGGACGACTGGTACGATGAGAAAAAGGTCTTGAAAAGAACTTATGCCGGAGTATTGAAAAAAGATATTAAAAAGCTTGAGAAGAAATATCCGCATAAGGCAGAGATTATAAGGAAAAGCCTTTCTAAGTTGTCAGAATATGAAAAAGCACAGGAAACTAACATTGACAAGCCGGCAGAGCAGTTTGGCATACTGTTAGGTGAAGTTGCTGCCATGAAAGATGATGAGTGGAGTGATGAGTTAAGGGTGCTTGGCAATAATCTTGGCAGATTCATATATCTGCTGGATGCATATGATGATTTGGAAAAAGATGAGAAAAAGAACAATTATAACGTATTTAAGTATCATAAGGATGTAGAGGATTTTGATACATTTGCAGAAAACATACTTAAAGCATATATGGCAGGATGTGCAAGAGCTTTTGAGAGACTGCCGATTCTTGCTAATGCAGAACTGTTAAGAAATATCATATATTCAGGTGTATGGACAAAGTTCTACGCCGCCAGAAGAAAAAGAATTGACACTGCCGGTAAGCAGTTGGAGGAACATAATGACAGATCCATATAAAGTGTTGGGAGTATCAAGGGATGCTTCCGATGATGAAGTGAAAAAAGCATACAGAACACTGAGCCGAAAGTATCATCCAGATGCTAACATCAATAATCCTAATAAGGATCAGGCAGAAGAGATGTTTAAGCTTGTACAGCAGGCTTATAACCAGATAATGCGTGAGCGTGAGGGCGGATACAGTAGTCAGTCATACAGCCAGACGCGTTATGGTACAGGCCGTTCAGATCATTATGGCTATGATGGTGATTATCAGAACCAGTCACAGGGCGGATATGGAGATTTCGGAAGCTTCTGGGGATTTGGTCCATTTGGATTTGGTGGATATACAGGAAGCTATGGTGGCAATGGATATGGCAGTGATAATCTCAATGGCAATGATCCTACAACAGTGCATCTGAGGGCAGCAGCTAATTATATTAATAACTCTAGTTATGATGAAGCTATTAATGTGCTTAACAACATAACTGACCGTGATGGAAGATGGTACTACTACAGTGCGTTGGCACATCTTGGAAAAGGGGAAGAAGCTACAGCTTTGGAAGATGCCAAGCGTGCTTTGGATTCTGATCCTGACAATATGCAGTATCAGCTGTTGTATCAGCGTATTGCAAGCGGTGGAAGCTGGTATGCAGGAAGAAGGACACAGTATCAGGGACCGTCATCTACAACATATTGTACAGGCTGTGCTCCGTGGGTTGCACTCTGCCTGTGTTCAAATATATGTATGCCTATGTGCTGTGGCTATGGTTCAGGCGGCTATTATCCGGGTGGAAGCATATAATAATCAATTAATAAGGGATGTTACCAGACTATTGTGTTAAGGTAACATCCCATTTTTAATGTTATTTTTCTTTTTTAATCCATGCATCAAGGTTGTTAAATAATATATCAAACTGCACAGGACCCATGTCGAGTATATACTGATGGAAATTTTTAAGATTGAATTTATCAGAAAGTTCACTTTGTGCCTTAGTCTTTAACTGCTCAAATCCTAACATTCCAAGAACATATTTGCAATAATTGCCCGGGTCAGAGACGAATGCGTAATACATTTCGTGGGCGACTGATTTATCATCAAAACCATACTGGCTGATGAATCGGTAAACATCATCTTCACTCCATCCATAGTAATTAACGCCAATATCCCCTTTTGCATAAAGGCACAGGACAGTGGCATAATTAGCAGCATACATTTTGTTAAGTGCATCGTTGCCGGTCTGTGCATAATTATAAGAAAGAACTTCAACGTATGATGCCCAGCCTTCAACATATCCGCCTGGTGCAAGAATGTATCTTATCCAGTCAGGGTTGGTTGCGGCAAAATACTGTGTCTGGTACATGTGTCCCGGATACCCTTCATGTGCAAGTGTAGGATATAATTCACTTGCAGAAGTGCCTGAAGAATTGATGTATATTGAATTGATATCAAGGTTATCAAGCTGCGGAATAAAGTACATAGCCGGACTGGTGTAGTCCTCAAGCGCCTTTGACACATATTTGATATTATAATTCACATCTGGAATCTCAGGAAAATCATCGGTTATTCTTTTCTTAAGGTCGGTAAGTATGCCAACCGGGTCTGTCATATTGAATGAAAATGTGTCGAATTTATCAAGAATAGAGGAGTCTTTAAGTGCAAGTGACTGCATTTTAAGCATATATTTCTTGAGGTAAGAATCAACCAGCTTATCATATTCGTCAACAGATTTGCTCCAGCCAAGTGTTGAAGAGAGTATATATTCAAAATACCGTGAACCATCAGGATAATTGCATAAACCGCCTGAATATCTGTTAGAGCCTTTCAATGAAGTAAGCGCATTTACAAGGGACTGATATCCTGGAATTACATGTTCATTGACTGCGGATACATTTTTAGCTTTATAATCTGCAATATCCTGTGAAGAAAGTCCGTCAACAGAAGCAAGCTTTTCGTTAAAGGTTGATATCATTGCACCATCTTCTAAACCGGCAGTTTCAAGGAATGATTTGCAGCTTTCAATTACCTCATCGGCAAGGGTATCTTCCATAAAATATCCGTTGTCAGCACGAAGCTTCTCAAATGCAGCCATATTTTCAAAATATCCGTCAACATCACATAGAAGCTCAATATATTCGTCAATATCCTTCTTTTCTGCAAATGTGTATTCAGCAAAAAGAAGTGGCAGCTGGACATGAATACCTGTAGTTGTCTGAAGCTGTGTGTTAAACATGTACAAATCACTGTATTCCAACTCATTTTCCATATACATAAGAAGCTCATCAAGCGTAATCTGCTGTTTAGCGGAGAGTGTGCTTCTGTCAAATGATTTAAGCGTTGATATTATGTCGGTGTAATCTGAGGTGTCATCGGGATTGTCAAGGTCGTAGCGGCCAAGAGTAATCTCATAATCGTTAATTCCGAAATCCTTTGGGTGTTCGACATAGGCATGCAAAGATACCATGTCGGCACTTAACAGGTCAGCAAACAGGTTGTTTACATATTCCGTGAAATCAGCGTTATCCTCGGTGGCAGATATAGTAGTTTCTGATATCTGCTTCTGATTCCAGGGCAGGCTGCAGCCAGACAGGGTAATTACTATTATAAAAACTATCAGCAGGCTCACAGCCTTGTTAAGAAATTGATGTAAAAGGCAAAATTGTTTATTATGCATACTAATCCTCATTTCTGTCTTAATTAATATTATAAGAAATACTGATTTATTATTCACATATTGTATCATACTTAATACAGACTTGACACTTATTGTAAATTTTTCTATGATAAAGTTTACGGATAAATGATTCACACTACATTTGCGTTATAGCGATGAATTAGAATAATAGATTATGGAGGAAATGATATGCCACAGAGTAAAGGTCCATTTTATATGACAACAGCTATTGCCTATACATCAGGCAAGCCACATATCGGTAATACTTATGAAGTCGTTCTTGCAGACAGTATTGCAAGATTCAGAAGACAGGAAGGCTATGATGTATTTTTCCAGACAGGAACTGACGAGCATGGTCAGAAGATTGAGCTTAAGGCTGAAGAAGCTGGAATTACACCTAAGGAATTTGTTGATAATGTTTCAACAGAAATCAAGAGAATATGGGATCTTATGAATACTTCATATGATAAGTTCATCAGAACAACAGATGATTACCATGAGAAGCAGGTTCAGAAGATTTTTAAGAAACTTTATGATCAGGGAGACATTTATAAGGGTTCATATGAAGGCATGTACTGTACTCCATGTGAGTCTTTCTGGACAGAGAGCCAGCTTGTTGATGGAAAGTGTCCTGATTGTGGACGTGAAGTTAAGCCGGCTAAGGAAGAAGCTTATTTCTTCAAGATGAGCAAATATGCCAACAAGCTTATTGAGCATATCAATACACATCCGGAATTCATCCAGCCTGTTTCAAGAAAGAATGAGATGATGAACAACTTCCTTCTTCCTGGACTTCAGGATTTATGTGTATCAAGAACATCTTTCAAATGGGGTATTCCAGTTGACTTTGATGACAAGCATGTAGTTTATGTATGGCTTGATGCCCTTACTAACTATATCACAGGTATCGGATATGATGCTGATGGCAATTCTTCAGAGCAGTACAAGAAGTTCTGGCCAGCAGACCTTCACCTTATCGGTAAGGATATCATCAGATTCCATACAATTTACTGGCCAATATTCCTTATGGCACTTGGTGAGCCACTTCCTAAGCAGGTATTTGGACATCCTTGGTTATTACAGAATGATGGTAAGATGAGTAAGTCTAAGGGAAATGTTATCTATGCGGATGACCTTGTAGACCTCTTCGGCGTTGATGCTGTACGTTACTTTGTTCTTCACGAGATGCCATTTGAGAATGATGGTGTTATTTCATGGGAGCTTATGGTTGAGCGTATGAACTCAGACCTTGCCAACACACTTGGTAACCTTGTAAACAGAACAGTTGCAATGTCTAACAAGTACTTTGGTGGAGTTGTTAATAAGACTGGCGTAGAGGATGCTGCAATTGACGGTGACCTTAAGGCTGTTGTAACAGCAACAAGAGATAAGGTTCAGGCAAAGATGGCTACACTTCATGTAGCAGATGCTATCACAGAAGTATTCACACTCTTTAAGAGATGTAACAAATATATTGACGAGACAATGCCTTGGGCTCTTGCAAAGGATGAGGCACAGCAGGACAGATTAGCAGAAGTGCTCTATAACCTTGTTGAGAGTATTACAATCGGTGCTAATCTTCTTAAGTCTTTCATGCCAGAGACTACAGATAAGATTCTTGCACAGCTTTACCCAGCTAATCCAGAGGCAGGAGTAAGAGATTTTGATGACCTTGCTACATTTGGCTTAAGAGAAACAGGACTTAAGGTTACTGAGACTCCAGAGATTCTTTTCGCAAGACTTGACTTTGAGAAGGACCTTAAGGAAAAGGTTGAAGCTATTCAGGAAGCACAGAAGAAGGCTAATGGAGTTACAGAATATCCACAGGTTGAAGTTAAGCCTGAGATTACATTTGATGATTTTGAAAAGGTTCAGTTCAGAGTTGCCAAGGTTCTTACATGTGAAGCTGTTAAGAAGACAAAGCTTCTTAAGTTCGAGCTTCAGATTGGTGATGAGAAGAGAACTATCGTATCAGGTATCCAGAAGTACTATAAGCCAGAAGAGCTTATTGGTAAGAAGTTAGTTGTATGTACTAATTTAAAGCCAAGAAAGATCTGTGGTATTGAGTCACAGGGAATGATTATCTCAGCATGGGATGATAAGGATAACTTATCAGTTCTTACACTTGAGAAGGATATTATTGAAGGCGCAGAGATTGGCTGATAGATATGAAGATATTTGAAACTCATGCTCATTATGATGATGAAAGATTTGATGAGGACAGAGATGAACTTATAAGCAGCATGCTTAGTGATACAGGGGAGCTTGATTACATTGTTAATGTAGGTGCAAGCCGTCAGGGCTGTGAGGCTTCCCTTGCACTTGCTGCACAATATGAAAAGGTATACGCAGCGATTGGTTTCCACCCGGAGGATATTGTCAGATTGAAAGAATCGGACATTGAATGGCTGGAAAACATGCTTGGTGAATCTAAGACCAGAAAGATTGTTGCACTTGGAGAAATCGGACTTGATTACTACTATGTGTCAGATGATGCAGATATGGCGGCGGCTGAGAAGAAGCAGCAGCGTGAATGGTTTGCAGCACAGATGAATGTAGCGTACCGTACACACATGCCGGTAATGATTCATTCAAGAGATGCATGTCAGGATACAATCGACATATTAAAGAGTAATCATGGACAGGAAACAGGTGGAATAATTCACTGTTATTCATACAGCATGGAAGCCGCAAGAGATTTTCTTAACATGGGCTTTTCTATAGGAATCGGCGGTGTTCTTACATTTAAGAATGCCAGGAAGCTTGTGGAAGCAGCAGCGTATATACCGATGGATAGAATTGTTCTGGAGACAGACAGTCCATATATGGCACCTGAGCCTAACCGAGGTAAAAGAAACGACAGCCGCAATATAAAATATGTTGCAGAAAAGCTGGCGCAGATTAAAGGGCTTGATACGCAGGAGGTTATTGATGTTACTAACCAGAATGCGAGAAGGCTGCTTTTTGCGGAGTAAGGTTTCGAGGACTTTGCCGGCAGGACAGCTCTTTTCTTGTGTAAACTGGGTGAAAACCTATAAATTATAATAAAACTGCTATTTAGTAGGTCTTTTAACGTGGTTTTTATTGATAAAGCCACGAAAACACCTACTAAATAGCAGTTTTTTTGTTGTTGTATAGGTCTTTAGTTTGGAAATAACCTGTTTTACGTGAATTTTGCTGCAAAAACACCTACTAAAGCAGTGAAAATGCGACTACTTATAGGTATCACGTTATTTAGCACAGCAGATTGCTTAATTGTGCAAACTGCTCAAGTGTAAGGGCTTCGCCGCGGATAGTAAGTGGAAGTCCCATAGTTTCCAGTGCGTTGGTAAGAGCTTCTTTAGTGATGCCGATGCCGGAATTGCCGACACTGTTAAGCATAGTCTTTCGGCGCTGGTTAAATGATGCTCTTATTATCCTGAACATAAGATGTTCATTCTTAACATCAACAGGTGGTGTCTTGAAGCGTTCAAGACGGATAACCGCTGAATCAACATTAGGACGAGGCATGAAGCAGCTAGCAGGTACGTTAAGCACAACCTTAGGCTTGGCGTAGAACTGTACAGCAAGTGAAAGTGCGCCATAATCTTTAGTTCCAGGACCGCACTGCATGCGGTCAGCTACCTCTTTCTGAACCATGATAGTTATACTGTCTAATGGTACATGGCTCTCAAAAAGTCCCATAATAATAGGTGTTGTTATATAGTATGGAAGGTTGGCAACAACCTTGATTGGTCTGCCTTCATTCTTCTCATCTGCAAGCTTCTTGATATCAAGCTTTAAGATATCTTCATTGATTACTGTTACATTGTCATAATAAGAAAGTGTGTCCTCTGTAAGGATAGGAATAAGCTTCTTATCAATCTCAACGGCAACAACTTCTCTGGCATTCTCACACAGAATTTGAGTCATTGTTCCGATTCCAGGGCCGACTTCAACAACGAAATCGTCTTTCGTAACGCCTGCTTCACGGACGATTTTTTCAACAACATTTTCATCTATAAGAAAGTTCTGACCGAACTTTTTCTTGAAATCAAAACCATATCTGTTAAGCACGGCAATCGTGTTAGTTGGGTTGCCGAGGTGCATAACATTATTATATTTATTATCGCTCATATTGCCTCCAATCTATAAGAATAATGTTATGAAACTTAATAAAAAATGTCAAGCTGCAATAAAAATGTAGTGAAAAAGTAACTTCTGTATGATACTATAGTACTACTTACAATCGAGAACATATTATCAGGAGATATCATGAGCATTAATAAAAAAGAATTTAATCTGGAACAGGTTGTTAAACTATGCGTGGTTGTTAACATATTGTTGTTTTTATTTGTTGCATTTATGCTGACATTATTTGTATATTTTAATATAACACCAATGATTTATTACAGTGTAATAGCACTGATTGGTTATGTGTTATATTTTATGCTGTTAAAAAGGCAGAAAGTGTGTGCATATATGTGGTGTGTGTATGCAACAATTATAATTTATATGGCTATTGCAACAATATGTCTTGGGTATAAATGTGGATTTCATCTGTATAGCATGTCATTAATACCTATAATATTTTATTCACAATACATATCAACCAAGACCGATACAAAAGACCCCAATCCACTGGCTGTGTCGATAGCAATAGTTGCTGTAAGTATAATATCATCAGCAATAGCTATAATTAACGGACCATTGTATGAAATTAATAAAACAATTATATCTGTTATGCTTGCATGTAATGCAATAAGTGTATCAGCATTTTTAATATATTATACTAAGGTGATAGTCGATCTTGTTATTGAGTCTGAGAAGAAGCTTAATTCAATTGCCAACATTGATCTTCTGACAGACCTTTACAGCAGAAGATATATGATTAATTATCTTGAAGAATATGATGCGGACGATGAAGGCTGGCTTGCAATGGCAGATGTAGATGATTTCAAGAAAATAAATGATACATATGGACATAACTGTGGTGATTATGTGTTAAATTTCATTGCACAGAAGATGAAAAATATATGCAGTAACTGTGTAATTTCAAGGTGGGGCGGAGAAGAATTTCTTATACATAATGGAACACACGACAGCACACATGAAGTATTAGAAAAATTGAGGAGAGAAATAGAAAACTCTGAATGTATTTATAAACAGCAGAAGATAAATATATCACTAACAATAGGAGTGGCACAGAGAAATGCCGATGGTGATATAGAAGAATGGATAAAGCGCGCAGATGACAGGCTTTATTACGGAAAAAATAACGGAAAGAATATGGTGGTAGATTAAGATAAAACCTCCCTGATGGAATATTTTCTTAATGCATGGCATAAGGTGCATAAGAGAGTTAATCATCAGGGAGGTTTATTGTGGATTATCAGCGTCTTGTTTCATACATATATTCATATCCGGAAGGAGTAAAGGGGAGAAATGTAGGATTTGCAAAGGCACTAGTTCATCAGGGGCAGTTCAAGTTAAACATCAGTTTGAGAGGAGTTAAGACGGACAGCCCGGAAATGTTTGGAATATATATGATGGTTACTGACGGTGGTTACAGGCTTATAAAGCTTGGGGAATGTCTTGTAAAAGTGGGACAGATGGAATACAGTGGCGTATTCAATCCTGATAATATCAATGAAACCGGTTATGGATTTAAGGATATATGCGGGCTTGCGGTTGCAAGGGAGGATGCAAGATATGACTGTATGATGTCTATGTGGAAGGATGAGGACGTAACACCTGACATGCTTGTGTTCTCAGGAATGGATGCAAAGAAGCAGGTTGAAGCCGGAATTGTTATAAAAGAGCGCATGCGGCAGAGTGATGAGGAAGAGAAACGACAGGAGACAGCAGAGTCTTCGGTGGTCAGACAAGAGATGGCTGGATACAATGCAGCAATGAAGGAACGGGGACAGTCAGAATCAGGCGGACAACAGCCGGTTCAGTCAGAATCTGCAATGTTGGCGGGAAAATCAGAAATGGTCCAGACGAAACAGATTGTGGTGGAAGAACAGCAGATAGTTCAGACAAAACAGGCAGAGGTGGCTGCCGAAAGTGTAACCATGCCGGAGAATATAAAGGCTGCCGGAGCAGCAGCTAAAATACCTGCGGAAACACAACATTTGCAGCAAAAAGCACATAGAGCCAATGCAACGCAGACGGATCCTTTTGAAAAGCTTTTTGTGCGGGCTGATTATATAGATGCATTTGACGATGATTACTTCTATGATTGTATAGAAGTGTCGCCAGAGAAGTTAAAGTGTCTTAACCAGAATGAAATTGACATCGCGGGAAACAGCTTCCTGCTACATGGTTATTATAATTTCAGGCACATTCTTTTTGGAAGAGTGCGCGATAACCTTGATAATACTAAATATTTCATTGGCGTTCCGGGAATGTACTGCAACCGTGAACGTTACATGGCTTCAATGTTTGGCTTTAATAATTTTAAGAAGAGTCACAGGAGTGACTATGCCAATCCATATTTTGGATACTGGTATCAGGAAATATAGACGAATCTTAAATGATCCTGCCATGAGCCGTTAAGCTTTACATAGGAGTAGGCGGTTCCTTCAGATATAAAGCCAAGAGATTTGACAAGATTAATAGAGGAGATGTTTTGAGGGTGAATGTAAACTTCAATCCTGTGCATCTCCTTTTCGTGTGTAAGAATCTCAAGCATATGTTTAACCATAAGGCTTCCAAGTCCTAACTGGCGGTAATTCTTATCAATCTTATATCCTATGCGGCAAGAACGGTTAATGCTTGTAACACCAAAAAAAGATACAGAGCCGAGAATTTCCCCTGGTAAGTCGTCAGAGAAAAGAAAGAATCTGCCGAATTCACCTTTAAGTAATGCAGCATATTCAGCTTTAAGTGTGGCTGCAATATATTCTGTTGTATAGAAATTATCGGGCTTGGCAGCTTCGTATCTGTCGAATTCCTCACGGTTACGGCTGTAAAATTCAAGTACTTTTCCTGCAAATGTTTCATCAAGTACTTTAAGCGTCATGCCTTCAAAAGTGTATTCAAATTTCATAATTATTCTCCATCAGTAGTGACAGCAGTATTCTTTTTCTTGCTTTTACGCAGCTCCTTAAAAAATGTTGTGAGCATTTCTGAACATTCTTCTTCACATACACCTTTAGTAATCTCACACTGGTGATTGAATGTCGGAATCTGAAGGATATTAAGTATTGAACCGGCACATCCTGCTTTGGGATTCATGGAACCGATAACAACTCTTGGAATTCTTGCCTGAACAATAGCACCTGCACACATCTGACAAGGTTCAAGCGTAACATATAAAGTGCAGTTCTCAAGCCGCCAGTCGTTCATGTAGCGGCTGGCTTTCTTAATTGCAGTAATCTCGGCATGGCCGAGAGAGGTCTTATCAGTGTTACGGCGGTTGTAGCCTCTTCCTATAACCTTTCCTTCATACACAATCACACAGCCGATAGGCACTTCATTGAGTTTATAAGCCTTCTTAGCCTGTGTGATTGCCTGTTTCATATATCTGTAATCATCTTTTTCAAAAACCACCTGAGTATTCTCCACTAGATTATCCTCCACAAAATATTATAAAAATTTTAACTTTTTTGTGAAAATGCGTCAACTTATCTGGAACATTTTTCGTATTAATAATAAAAGGAGGGAACGTGTGTAGAATTATGATTGCACTGGCACAGATTAGTAGTATAATGATTATATAAGCAGGCAGTATCGGAGCTATCAAAAGTCTTATACTTCATGCATCGGTAGGACAATTCATGATTGTGCGTTATGTGTCAGAGTTAGTGGCTGAGCTTATTATTATGCTGGTTATGATGAAGGTTGGAAAATCTTTAGGAAAGAGAAGGTACAGGGTATGAAATTAGAGGTAAGGAATTTAAAGAAAACTTATGGTACAGTTCAGGCACTGAAGGGGATTAATTATACATTTACACCGGGAGTATATGGTATTCTTGGTGCTAATGGAGCCGGCAAGAGTACTATGATTAATCTTATCACAGATAATGTATCGAGAGATAAGATGAATGGTGGAAGTATTCTTTTTGGCGAGGACAGTGCAGAGGAAGATATATTAAAGCTTGGCAAACAGTTCAGGGGATTGGTTGGCTACATGCCGCAGCAGCAGGGATTTTATGAAGATTTCTCACCTAAAGCATTTCTTAAATATATGGCAGAGATTAAGGGAGTTAAGAAGATTAAGACGACTGATGAGAATGGCAATGAGGTTGTTAAGACTGTCAACCAGCAGATTGACGAGCTGCTTGAGGTAGTTAATCTTACGAAGGTTGCATATAAGAAGATTGGAGGATTTTCAGGAGGAATGAAGCAGAGAGTGCTGCTTGCGCAGGCACTTCTTGGTAATCCTAAGATTCTTATACTTGATGAGCCGACAGCAGGACTTGACCCTAAAGAGAGAATTTCAATCAGAAACTATATTGCAGAGTTGTCTAAGGACAAGATAATTCTTTTTGCAACTCATGTTGTAAGTGATATTGAATGTATTGCTGATAAAGTACTTCTTCTAAAGAGCGGAGAGATAATTGCTACAGGAACACCTGTTGAGCTTATTGAAAGCATGGCTGGAAAAGTCGGTGAGATAACATGCACGCTTGACGAGGTCGGAGAGCTGCAGAAGGAATACAAGATTGGCAATATCAGACAGAGAAAGAACGGTCTTGCGTTAAGAGTTGTAGGTGATGAGCTGCCAGAAGAAGCAGTAAAAGTTGGAGATAATATTGACCTTGAGGATGTATATCTGTATTATTTTGAGTAGATTATCAGATTATGAGTTAGTCGGAATAACGGAATATCAGATTGTCAGGGAGAAATATCATGGAACTTATTAAAGGAAGACCTGCCGATGAAACAGGAAGATTAGAAAAAGAAATCAGAGTATATGATTTGTTGGACAAGCTTGGAATGGAATATTACAGAACAGACCATGAGCCTGCTACAACAATGGAAGTGTGTAATGACATAGATAAGATTCTGGACACACTTATATGTAAGAATCTTTTCTTATGTAACAGACAGAAGACGAATTTTTATATGCTTATGATGCCGGGTGACAAGCCATTTAAGACAAAGGATCTGAGTAAGCAGATTAATTCAGCGAGACTTTCATTTGCAGATGAATCATATATGGAGGAATTCCTTGATATAACACCGGGTTCGGTATCCATAATGGGACTTATGAATGATACAGACAACCATGTGCAGTTACTGATGGATAAGGAAGTGCTTGAGGGTGAAACTCTTGGATGCCACCCTTGCATTAATACATCAAGTCTTAAATTAAAGACTAAGGAAGTGATGGAGAAATTCCTTCCAGCTGTTCATCACGAGGCGGTGATAGTTGAGCTGCCGAGGTATGAAGAACATAAAGATAACGAACAGGGATAATATGTAGAGATATGTTTTAGGCAGCTTCTGCAGGGATTGTGGAGGCTGTCTTTTTGGTGCGTGAGGTGTTGCTTATTTTGTGAGGGGTGTTGCTGGTGCAGCGTGTTGTAGTATGTTGCAGCGGGAAAGACCTACGCAAGCCGCATAATATGCAGAATGAGTGGGTCGAAATTATGAGAGAATGACGTGGAGGAGCGAGAAAAACCTACTAATCAAGTTAAAACAGTGGAGATAGTAGGTCTTTGGAGAGGTAAGAGTATCATTAAATAGAAGAAAGTTTGGAAAAAGACCTACGAAAAGGCAAGAATATAATGATTGAGTAGGTTAGCAAGAGGGGATGACAGTCTCACAGTGCTTGAAAAGACCTACGCAATAGCGAAGTTGATAGAGGATAGTAGGTTTTGGCAAGTTTCTGGTGATATTCGGGAGTGGTAAGAAGTTGGTTTTGCCGCCTGTTCTGACAAGGATTGCTAAAGCCAGTCCTTAGGAAATGATTCTTAGGGACTGGCTTATTTAGCTGTCTTATTTTGTCAACGCTTCACACCTTGACAACAAGCATATATAACAAGTATAATTGAAATACCGTGCAGCCGGGGTAGTAGCGGCACCTTGAACCTGCAATCCGCTATAGCAGGGGTGATGTTCGGCAGAGGGCTGATATTTATGGAGCAGCCCGGTGTAAGTGGTGTTGACATTTGGGTCTTTCACGACGGAAATCCACGAACCATGTCAGGTCAGGAATGAAGCAGCATTAAGTGGGACCTTCCGGGTGTTGAAAGGGTGCCTGGATCGAGCTAACTGCATCGGTAACGTCTGTGGATATCAGTTCGAAGCCGGACGCACGGCTTTTGTTATTAAAATGTTACTCGTCGCAGCTAATTTAGGAATGTCAGGCAGATTCGTCATGCTTGCATGTAAGAAACTGTATGATATTCCTAAATTATCCTGCGAAGCAGGAACTTAACCGACATAAGTAAAACATAAGCTGCGAAGCAGCGGCAGACGCCGGAGGCGGATGGTTTTACGCATGAGGTTAAGGGCTGCGAAAGTAAAGACAGCGCAGAGGGAGGTAACCATGTCATATCAGGCTTTATACAGAAAATGGCGTCCGGACAATTTTAATGATGTCAAAGGACAGGATACAATAGTAACAACTCTGCGAAATCAGATTAATGCAGACAGAATAGGCCATGCATATCTGTTCTGCGGAACAAGAGGAACTGGTAAGACATCAGTTGCCAAGATATTTGCGAAGGCAGTTAATTGTGAGCATCCGGTTGATGGCAACCCTTGTGGGGAGTGTCCGACATGCAAGGCGATTGCGGCTGGAACAAGCATGAATGTAATAGAGATAGATGCGGCATCTAACAATGGTGTCGATAATATAAGACAGATAAGAGAAGAAGTACAGTACTCACCGACAGAAGGAAGATTCAAAGTCTATATAATTGATGAGGTTCATATGCTTTCAATAGGAGCGTTCAATGCATTGTTAAAGACATTGGAAGAACCTCCTGCATATGTAATATTTATACTTGCTACTACAGAAGTGGCGAAGATTCCTATTACAATCCTTTCAAGATGTCAGAGATATGACTTCCACAGGATAACAATAGAGACAATTGCCGCAAGACTGTCAGAACTTATGAAGGCGGAGGGACTGAATGTAGAGGATAAGGCAATAAAATATGTTGCCAAAGCTGCAGATGGTTCTATGCGAGATGCGTTAAGTCTGTTAGACCAGTGTCTGGCATTCTATCTGGGAAAAGACCTTAAGTATGAAAATGTATTAGATGTACTTGGGGCAGTTGACACGGCGGTATTTAGTAAAATGCTTTCAACAATTCTGTCAGGAGATGTTGCCGTGTGCATGTCACTTATGGAAGATCTGATAATGCAGGGAAGAGACCTTTCACAGTTTGTTACAGATTTTATATGGTATCTTAGAAATCTGCTTCTTATTAAGACAACTAAAGATGCAGAAAGAATTGAAGATGTAATAGAAGTATCGGCAGATAATCTTGAAGACCTGAAGAAGGATGCACAGAATGTTGATATAGATACACTTATGTACTATATAAGAGTGTTGTCAGAATTATCAAATGACCTGAAGTTCTCTACACAGAAGAGAGTTAAGACAGAGATAACATTTATAAAGCTGATGCGTCCGGCAATGGATAACAGTCAGGATATCGGCGATGTTGTAAGCCGTGTGACAATGCTTGAAGGGCAGTTACAGAAAGTACTTGATGATATTAAAAGCGGCAGACTTGTAAATGCAGGTGCTGCGGGAGGCCAGGCAGCAGTACAGCAGCAGACTCCAAAGAAGCCTGTAGTTAAGCGTGTATATGACGCTGTTCCGGAAGATGTTAAGGCAATTGCGGCAGGCTGGAAGGATATCATTGCAACGATAGATGATCCGGTTAATCAGACATTTTTACAGGCTGCACATGTTACATTAGCAGAAGATGGAATTAGTCTTGAAATTATGGTAGAATCACTTAGTGCCTATAATTCACTCAGCAGACAGGAAGTTATGGAGAGCATAGAGAATGTAATTGAGGAGAGAACAGGAGTAAGGGTTTCAATTAAAGTGACTAAGCTTAACGATGATGAGGATTTCCACAGCAGATTCGTGGATCTTAAGGAACTCGTAGGCATAGATATAGAAGTAGATGATAAGGAGGAACTTATATAATGGCTAAAAGAGGTGGTTTTCCAGGAGGAATGCCTGGTAATATGAATAATCTGATGAAGCAGGCACAGAGAATGCAGCGTCAGATGGAGGAGCAGCAGGCAGAGCTTGAGAATAAGGAATTCAGTGCGACAGCAGGCGGCGGAGTAGTTGAGGTAACTGTTACAGGTAAGAGAGAAGTATCTAAGGTTAAGATTGACCCTGAAGCAGTTGATCCAGATGATGTAGAGATGCTTGAGGATTTAATCGTAGCAGCTACTAATGAAGCTTTAAGAAAATGCGAAGAAGAGTCACAGGCACAGATGGCTAAGATTACTGGAGGACTTGGAGGATTAGGCGGAGGCTTATTCTAATGGACATCTACAGTGGTCATATTAACAGATTAATTGAAGAATTGTCGAGATTACCAGGGGTTGGGGCGAAGAGCGCCCAGCGCCTGGCATTTCACATTATAAACATGCCTGAGTCTGAGGTTAAGAGCCTTGCAGACACAATGATTGATGCAAAGCAGCATATTCACTACTGTAAGGAGTGTTTTACACTTACAGATGAAGAACTGTGTCCGATATGCCGCGACCAGAAAAGAGACCATAAGACAATTATGGTAGTTGAACATACAAGAGATATGGCGGCATATGAAAAGACAGGAAAGTACGAGGGCGTATATCATGTTCTTCATGGAGCAATAAGCCCGATGCTTGGAATCGGACCGGCTGATATCAGGTTAAAGGAGCTTATGGTAAGGCTTCAGGGAGATGTTGACGAGGTTATTATCGCAACTAATTCCAATCTGGAGGGTGAGACAACAGCAATGTACATAAGCAAAATGATAAAGCCAACAGGAATTAAGGTGACAAGAATTGCAAGCGGAGTTCCTGTCGGCGGCGATCTTGAATATATCGATGAGGTTACACTTTTAAGAGCATTAGACGGAAGAACCGAGCTTTAAATTTGGTGAAGAACCAAGCTTTAAGCTTAATGCCCTGGCGCACCGGGCGTTAAGACAATATGTGTAAAATGCGTGCGCAGAAATGAAGAATACTATGGCAGAGAATATGACAGGTGATATCATATCGGATCACCGTGAACGAATGCTTAATCTGAAGAAATATTATCCTTTCTTCAGACTGATAGACACATCATTTTCTAATTTCAAGGATGGCAAATACGAAATCCTTGATATGGGCTATATAGTTATGGCGGTTCTCCGTTTCTTTATAGAGGAGAATAATTTTAAGGAAAAGGATGTTACATATCCCGAATATCTCGATTTCTTAAGGCTGATACTTAAGAGAGATTTCGGGCTTGATTTGAATGAACAGGACAGCAAGGAGATTGCTGATTATATATTTGACAAGATAAAGAATGATGGCAGGCCATTTGAATTCTCGTATTTTGATCCGGTGGACAGGAAAAAGAGAGTATCAAGAATGAAGATAATCGAGAGTTCTATAAGAGACAATACCGTGTGGTATTCGATAAGCCCTGATGCTATTGAATTCTATCTTGATACCAAGGAAATCAAGGACGAGAGCAGGATAAGCGTATCCCAGCTTCTTCTTGAAAAAATGATTAATTCACAGAACTTCCGTGGCGGAGTTGAAGTGGTTGAAAGAATTAACGAAGAGGTCAACCGTCTTAAGTTAAAGAAGAATGAAGTGCTGACAATTCTGTCGGGCGATGTATTTGCAGGAATAGAGGCTTATGAGGAATTCGTCAAGACAGGAATGAAATGGTTTGATGATGAAGAAAAGCTTTTTAAGAAGAACCGTGACCTTATTGCAAAATCAATTGAGAAGCTTAATGCATCGGGCAGCACAGGCGAAGGCTATTACAGGACGATGAACGAAATATACAGTCTTGAGACTCAGCTTAAGCAGGCAATGAACAGGCACAGCGAGCTGTTAAAGGATTGTACAGAAATGCAGAAGATGACCGATGACGCAGTAAGACGCGCCAAGCTTGGCAGATTAAGAAGCCATATGGATTTCACATCGGCACTTTCAGATATGATTAAGAGGGACAATGCAGATATATTAGTCACAATGTTAAGTCCGCTTCTAAAGCCGAACATAAGAAAGACATTTGACCTGATAAGCATTGATGATGCGCTTATGGTGAAGCCTCCAAGATATGAGGAGAAAGAGCTTATAAGCAACGAAAGACCGGAAGATATTGAATTCGCAGATGAGATTGAAGAAAAGAGAATTAAGGATAATTATGTATTCCTTATGAAAAATCTCATTGTGTGTTTGAAAAAATCGGACATTATAACACTCGGTCAGTTTGCAGATGCAATGAAGAGGGCGTATGGTGAGCAGATTCTAAGAAATGCAGATTTCTTCTCTTTCTTTGTTAATCTGTGCCAGAAGGATGAGTACCAGCTTGGCGGTGATGCGGGAGAAGATACATTTCTTGATGCATACTTAGGGGAAGGCTTTAAAGATACGGAAAGCTTTACATTTGCAATAAGAAAAGGGCTTGGCGGGCAGGTTATATTGTCGGATAACTGTATGATGGCAGATGTTGAATTGGTACGAAAGGAAGCACATGGAGAATAGAAATCTAGATAAGGCGCTGGACATAGTTTCCAAGCTTATCACAGGGGAAAATGTGTCTGAGAGGGGCGAGAATGCAGCTCTTTATCAGGAATACAATAATAATGCAGAAGTGTATGACATCGTTCATATGTCACTTAAGAAACTTAATCTTAACATATATGAATATAACAATGGTCTGTATGTGAGTGCAGGTGATAATAACAGGGTGTTTGGATATTCCAACGAGGAATTAAGAAATGTACTTGGGTTAAGAGTTAATAAAGAATTATATCTTGCGTATTTCATAATCTACAACATAATAACAGAGTTTTATTCAGATACAATGAGTTCAACTTATGCTGAGTTCATAAGACTTGAGGACATCATTAAAAATGTTGATAAGACAACAGGTGGTATTGTCGATAAGAGCACAGGGCTTGTGCTTGATGAGGTTGAGGAGAACAGCTTTAAGCAGATAGCACTTACATGGGACGAGCTTCCGGTGACAACAGTAGAGGATCAGACAGGAGCGAGAGCAGCAAGAAATTCAAAGTCGGGTATGGTAAAGCTTGTGCTTAATTTCTGCGTTGCGCAGGAACTTTTAGTTGAGAGTCAGGACAGATATTATCCGACAGACAGATTCAGAAGTCTTATAGAGAATTATTTTGATGATTACAGAGGACGATTTGCCGAACTTATGAATGGAGGACGCGATGCCACAGATTAACAGAATCAGAGTTAATAATGTTAAATATAATTTCGGTACACAGGTGTACGACGATTTCGTGATGCGCTTCAACTGCCAGAATACTATATATGACCTTGCCAATGGCGGTGGTAAGAGTCTGCTTATGCTGCTTCTTATGCAGAATATGCTTCCTAACTGCACACTTGATGACAAGCAGCCTATTGAGAAGCTTTTCAGACAGGGAAGCGGTAATACATGTATTCATTCTTTGGTTGAGTGGAAGTTAGATCCATGTTATCAGAAGGATGGTTTTAGGTTCATGACAACTGGTTTCTGTGCAAGAAAGGGAAGAGGCACAGACGATGAGAATCAGGATGGACAGGAACAGACAGCTGCACCGACAGCAAGTGTTGAATACTTTAATTACTGCATATTCTACAGGGAGTTTGGCGATAACGATATTAAGAATCTTCCACTTGTAAGTAATGGAGAGAGAATTACATATAACGGACTTAAGGCTTATCTTCGTGACCTTGAGAAGGGCGGGTACAAATATGTTGTTAAGATATTTGACAGAAAAGGTGATTACCAGAGCTTCATAAGCAACTACGGAATATATGAGAGTGCATGGGAAATTGTGCGTGGAATTAACAAGACAGAGGGACATGTAAGAACATATTTCGAGTCAAATTATAAGACAAGCCGTAAGGTTGTTGAGGATCTGCTTATAGAGGAGATTATCCAGAAATCCTTCAATAACAAGCTGTCAGTTGATAATGATGAGGGCATGATGGCTCAGACTCTTATGGATATTAAGGACAAGTTAGTGGAGCTTTCAAAGAAACACTCACAGCTTGGAGCATATGACAGCCAGATTGCAGCTATCGACAGTTTTAAAGAATATCTGTCGACATATGAAGCATTTTACAACAGAAAAGAAGAAATAGAGAAGCAGCTATATGACCTGCTTCTTGTTGCTATGCGGGAAAGTGATAAGAAGGATAAGGAACTTAAGAGTCAGGATGACCTTATCACTAAGATGTATGATGAGCTTGCACACGAGAAGGAAGCTATAGCAGTTGCAGAGGTTATGTCTGAAAAGAATTCGATGGCAGGAGTTGAGAGCCTTGTTAATGAGACAAGAAAGGCACTTGAACTCAAGAACGCTGCAATTGAAGAGGCAAGAGGAAAGCTTTCTTTGATGGAGTCTGCGGGTGATTATAAAGATTATGCAGAATACGAGAAGTCTTATAAAGGACTTCAGATTGCGATAGATAACAGATTAAGAGAAGATACGGATATAACAGCAGAGTTAAAGATACTTGCTGCAGGTTACAGAAAATTCTATGAGACAGAGACCAGAAGACTTAAGGAAAAGCTTGATATAGCAGCTAACCGTGTTAAGGCTCTGGAAGTCAGATTATCAGAGTCTAAGGATAACCTTAGAAATGCTGACAAAGAGGCGGCAGGTCTTGGCAGTCTTTCTGATAATCTTGAGAATGAGATACAGGAATTACAGGCACAGCTTGGAGCATCTTTATCAGAGGCAGGAATTGTCGTATGTGAAAATGCGTCTGAAGAATATGATAAGTCATTCAGGGATAAAGAACTGTTAAAGAATGAAGAGACAAGAATGTCCGAAAAATTCAATGATGTGCAGCAGCAGTTAATGTCACTTAATGAGACAATATCTGCCAATAAAGCACTTATTGATATATTCACAGAGCAGTCAGAAAAGCTAGAAAAGGCTGATGAAGCTGGTAATGCAGATGCTGAGCGTATGGGCAAAATCCGTGAAATATATAGTGCAGATAATGACGAGGCAATGCTTTCGGTTATTCTTGAGACTTACCAGAAGATGCGCAGTGAATTTACAGAAGAGTGTAAGGCAGCACAGGAACTTGAGAACTTTATTGACAATGCAAGAAAGGGAACATATATCTGTAAGAGTCCTGAGAGAGACAGGCTTAAGGAATACCTTGAGAGCCAGTACGGTTCAGATGTTGTTGAGGGACATGAGTGGTTTGCAGCCCTGAATGCAGGACAGAAAAGAGATGTGTTAAAGAGAACACCTTTCATTGAGTACGCATTTATAATAAAGAACGATTTCGAGAGAATCAAAGCAGATGAGATGCTTAAGGATTTTGGCAAGGGTGCGGCTGCTTATCCTGTTATAAGCGAGCAGGTGCTTATTGATACTAAGTTAGAGATTAACAAAGACCTGATTGTATTCGCATTAAAGGATATGTCGTTCCTGCGTGATGAGGCAAAGCTTGAGACACAGATTAAGCTTGCACAGGAGGAGCTTGAGTCGCATAAGGCGCAGGCAGGAAAGCTGGCCGACAGAATGGAGCTTGTGTGGAATGATTATACATTTGCACTTTTATATAATGCTGCGTCTGGAAAGGTGGATGCGTCCGAGGCAGAAGCAATCAGATTAAAGATTGCTGACAGCGAGGCTGCAATTATTGAGGCTGAGAAGAAGAGAAGTGTGTTAAATGAGGTTAAAGAGCAGCTTTCAAGGAACCTCGCACAGACAAGAGATGATATAGAAGAGAAGGAAACAGCATGCAGCCTGCTCTCGCGTATTATGGAGATGAATACTTCTATAGATAAAAAGTATGAGCGCTTAAAGGGACTGAAGGCTGATGTGGACAGTGCAAGAAACCGCATATATGAGTGCGAGGAGGCAGCAGCTTCTGCTAATTCTGAGTATGATACCGCGAGAGATTTCGAGGACAGTACAAGAAAGGCATATGATGAAATCATTAAGTCATGGGAGGAGCAGTACGCACCTTATTATGATGAAAATGTTTCAATAGAAATCGATGACGATACATACCGTCTTGATAAGGATGAAATAGAGAGCAGATTCACCGGATTAAAGACAGCACTTTCACAGAAGAACAGTGACTTTGCAGATAAGCAGGCGCTGATGAACCATCTGTCTGCATCTATGAACAAATGTCGTGATGCAATAGAGTACAGAGGTTATACATTTGACGATATTAAGGCAAAGTATGAAGCCGGTGAGATTATGGCAGCAGGTTCACAGCAGTTAAGGAATGCCAAGGATGCTCTTAATAATCTTGTGAAGAGCAGTGATTCTGTAAGGGAAGAGCTTGAGTCACAGGAAGCACTTCTTAACAGACTTGAGGGAAGTATCGCACATGGTATTAACCAGATTGAGAATAATTATGGAAGCTTTAATGAATTCCTATGCGATGACCCGGATGAATTCATTACACAGCACAAGGTACTTATTAAGAAGTTAGAGGATAACACCAAGGTTCAGGAAAAGACACGCAGACAGATGTCTGATTCATTAAAAGACATTCTTGTATGCAGAAAAGACCTTGAAAGAATCGTGTCTGATGCGGGCATGCATGTTCCAGAAGAATTCCGTCCTGAGGATGCACAGGGAATTACAGCTAATCTTACAGAATATGAGGCTGTTCATAAAGAATATGCTTCAATTACCAGATTAGAGTATAAGAAGGTTGATGAATTTAATAAGAATAAATCTAAGCTTATTGACCTGCTTAACGGATTTAATGCAGTCGAGCTTGCTGATGAAGTAAGGATATCACTTAATGTTCCTGAAAATGTGGCTAAGACCAGAAGTATGATTGAATCGTTAAATGAGACGAACACATTTATACAGTTAGAAAAAGACCGCATTGCCAAGGGTATAGAGGATATGCAGATGATTAAGGATAACTTTGAAAATCGTTGTATCCAGACATGCAGTAATATTAAGACTGAGCTTGACCGTCTGCCACAGATGTCTAATATCAATCTTGACGGAGAACAGATTGCAATAATCAGTTTGCAGATTCCTTATATAAAGGAAGAATTATATAAGGAAAAGATGTCTGAATATATTGATGAAACTGTTTTTATGGCGGAAAGTTTTAAAGAGCCTGCGGAAAGACTCAAGTATATAAGAAACAGACTGTCATGGAAGAGACTTTTCTCAGTTATTGTCACAGATATGAATTCAATCAGAATTAATCTGTATAAGAGAGAGAGAATCAAGGACCAGAGCCGTTATTTAAGATATGAGGAAGCGGTTGGCTCAACAGGACAGTCACAGGGTATATATATCCAGTTCCTTATTGCGATTATCAACTACATATCTAATATGAATTCTTCAGGTAATGAAGGTGTTGAGGGTAAGACAATATTCATAGATAACCCATTCGGTGCGGCAAAGGATATATACATATGGGAGCCAATATTCAAGCTGCTTGCAACTAATCATGTCCAGCTTATTGTTCCGGCAAGAGGTGCAACTCCTGCTATTACAGGAAGATTCGATGTTAATTACATACTTGGTCAGAAGCTTGTTGATTCAAGGCAGCAGACTGTGGTTGTTGATTATTACAGCAGCACGAAGGAATCAGAATTGGAATACACGAGAATGGATTACGAACAGGCTACATTTGATTTTTTGTAACATATTTGTAACAATTCTGTGAACTTGGTTTACAATGAACTTAGGCTGTGCTAAACTTTAATGAGTTGTAAAATGCGATAAATAAATTATTCACAACATTCATCAAGTAAGCATTGGAATGAGGAATATATAATCATGAATAAATACGAATTAGGAATTAAGATAGACCAGATTAAGAAGCTGGCAGCGAAAAAGGAATACACAGAAGCGGCAGCCATAGCTAAGGATATTAACTGGACTAAGATTAAAGACTGGCAGGCACTTGCCACAGCCATTAATGTACAGGAAGCAGTCGGGGACTATGAAGAAGCAAGAGACATGGCAATTCTTGCTTATAACAGAAACCTTGGCGGAAGAAAGCTGGTTTATAAGCTTACTGAATTCTTTATTAAAGTTGGAGATTTTGATAATGCTAACGAGCTTTATGAAGAATACAGCAAATCTTCACAGCATGATGTGAGCAGATTCATCCTGTATTATGACCTTAGAAAGGCACAGAATGCATCAGATAATGAACTTGTAGGAATCTTAGAGGATTACAGGGAGCATGAGATTGATGAGAAGTATATGTATGAGCTTGCAAAGCTGTATTATAAGACTGGAAGAAAAGAAGAATGTATTAAGACATGTGATAATATCGTTCTGTGGTTTCAGGATGGTATATACGTTGAGAAAGCAGTACAGTTAAAGGAAAAGCTTGGTGTTGTTCTTACTAAGACACAGAAAGGTATCTTAGAAGATGTAAGAAAAAGAAAGGAAGATATAGAGGCAACTAAGGAAGAGCTTTTTGCAAAGCAGAAGGAACTTGCTAATCTTAAGAGAGATGAAGTTGAAGATGTTTTCCGTGAAGAAGATGAGAAAGAACAGAAATCAACTGGTAAACAGCCAGTGCCAGAGGTAAGTCTGAATGTTCCTGAGTTTGCTAAGGAACAGGAGGAAGGACCTCTTTCAATAGACCTTGTACAGAACGACCAGAATGATGATATCAAAGCATTTTTAATGAAAGCTCTGAATAAGGATGAAGATGCAGATAATACTAAGGACAGCTCTGTTGTTATGTCTAAGATAGAGACTCCTCAGGTGGAGAAGCCAGAGGTTTCTGAGACACTTAGCAAAGATGGAGAGAAGAATTTCTCAAGCGAGATTAATAAGGCAAATGTCTCACTTAAGGAGCTTATTGAGAATGCAAAGCAGAAGTTAGCTGATAACTATGAGCAGATCAATAAAGAAGACGAAGCTGAACAGAGAAAAGAAGCTGAGGAAAGAATCAATAAGGAAGCAGAGAATATAGATATTAATGTTCCTGTACCTGAATATAACAATTTATATGATACAAGAAATCTTCAGGAAGAGCTTGCTGCCAAGATGAGTGACTTGTTCGGTGATGAGCAAGAAGATGCTGATGTTAAGACATTTGTACCAGCTTCTAAGAATAAGGAGGAACAGCCTGCAGAGAAGATTAATAACCCAGCTCCTGTAGTTGAACAGGTTGTTAATGATGATACAGAAGCTCAGGAAGATGATGACCAGATTGAAGGCCAGATGGATATAACAGAGTGGATGCAGTCTGTAAGAGAAGAAAAGTATGGCAAGCAGGACACTAAGGAATTCTCCAAGTCAGAGCTTGAGCGTTATCTTGATGAGAAAGACGAGAAAAGTGCAGCTTATGAAAAGCTTGTAGAGCAGAAGAAAGCAGAAGCACTGGCTGATGGTAAGGAGATTGATAAGGAGGAAGCAAAGAGAGCAGCTCTTGCACAGATGGCAGTTGATTCAGCGAGAATGGATCTTGCAATAAGAACAGGTAAGGCTGCAGCGAGACTAGAGCAGGCAGCAACTGCTATAGAGAATGAAGATATTCCTTTAGTTACAGCACAGATACCAACTGTGTCAGAATCAATGATTTCAGATATCAATTCAATTATGAATGAAGATATTGATAATAAAGACAATAAAGAAGAAGGTGAGGAGGCTGTTGTACTAGATGAGGTAGCTGCAGGTGTTGAGCCGGAAGAAACAGTAATTCCATTCACCAGACAGGAAGAAGAACAGCCATTGACTATGGAAGAAGAGATTGAAGAAACTGAGCAGATAGAGAAGAAGCTTACAGGGGAGCTGGCAAAGATATTCAGAAAGTACAGAGATATGCCAGGACTTGAGGAACAGTTAGCTGATCTTTTCGATACAATTGACGATGAAATGCAGATGAATTCATCAGCATCAGGAAATATTCTTATTTCTGGTAATTCAAGTTCTGATAAGACAGACCTTGCAAGAACTATAATAAGAGCTATTAATACTTTATATCCAGACCAGCCAAAGAAGATTGCTAAGACATCAGGAGAGAGTATTAACCAGAGAGGTATTGCCAAGGCAATGGGAAGACTTAAGGGAACAGCTCTTATCGTTGAAGGCGCAGGAACAATCCAGCCTAAGAGAATTAATGAACTGCTTAACTGTCTTGAACAGGATACAGGAAGAATGATTGTCATATTTGAAGATTCAGATACAGACATGAATGTTCTTATCAACTTTAATCCTGAGCTTACCAAGACATTCAATCACAGAATTGTTCTTAAGCAGTACACAGTTAATGAGCTTGTTGAGATGGCGAAGAGATTCGCAAGAAAGAGACAGTATGAGGTTGATGATGATGCATTACTGGAACTGTATCTTAAGATTGACAAACTTCATAATGTGAATGATAATATTAAACTTGATGATATCAAGGAAATAATCAATCAGGCAATTGTCAACTCTGAAAGAAGAGCATCAAGAAGATTCTTTGGCGGACTTAAGAAGAAGAGAAGCGAGAATGGTGATGTTATATTCTTGACAGAGGCAGATTTTAAAGACAGATAACTTATAATATTATGCACAGATGTGCTTACACAGGGAGGAAACTATGACTAACATCGATGAAATGTCAATTAATGCAATCAGGGTATTGTCAGCAGATGCAATCCAGAAGGCTAATTCAGGACATCCTGGACTTCCACTTGGAACTGCACCAACAGCTTATGAATTATGGACTAACCATATGAATTACAACCCGGCTGATCCAGAATGGGAGAACAGAGACAGATTCGTTCTTTCTGGCGGACATGGTTCAATGCTTCTTTACTCATTGTTCCATTTACTTGGAATTGGCAATCTTTCTTTAGATGATGTGAAGAATTTCAGACAGATGGGTTCTAAGACACCAGGTCATCCAGAATACGGTCACACAGTTGGTGTTGAAGCTACAACAGGACCTCTTGGACAGGGTATGGCTATGGCAGTTGGTATGGCTATGGCAGAAGCACATCTTGCATCAGTATTCAATAAAGACGGATACAATGTAGTTGACCATTACACATATGTACTTGGTGGAGACGGCTGTATGATGGAAGGTATTTCATCAGAGTGTTTCTCACTTGCAGGAACATTAGGTCTTTCAAAACTTATTGTATTCTATGATTCTAACAATATATCAATTGAAGGAAGCACAGATATTGCATTTACAGAAAATGTAATGAAGAGATTTGAAGCATTTGGATTCCAGACAATTGAAGTTGCTGATGGCAATGATATTGAAGCTATCGGTAAGGCTATTGAAGAAGCTAAGGCAGATAAAGAAAGACCATCACTTATCAAGGTTAACACAATGATAGGCTATGGCTGTCCTGCAAAGCAGGGTAAGGCAAGCGCACACGGCGAGCCTCTTGGTATTGATAATGTTGCAGCACTTAAGGAAAACCTTAACTGGCCATGCAAGGGTGATTTCGAAGTACCACAGGAAGTATATGACCATTATAAAGAGATAGCTGCAAGAATGGCTAAGCCAGAAGAAGAATGGAATAAGCTTTTTGCAGAGTATTGTGAGAAGTTCCCTGAGATGAAAGAACTCTGGGATAAGTACTACAATGGATGTGATATGTCCGATTTGTTCAATTCTGAGGAATACCTTGCAAAGCCAGAGAAGGCAGAAGCAACAAGAAGTTCAAGTGGAACAATTCTTAATATGATTAAGAATGTAATGCCTAACCTTATCGGTGGTTCAGCAGATTTAGCACCATCTAATAAGACTAATATGAAGGATGCAGGTGATTTCTCTAAAGAGAATTATGCAGGAACTAACCTTCATTTTGGTGTAAGAGAGCAGGCTATGGCAGCAATTGGTAATGGACTTGCACTTCACGGTGGATTAAGACCATTCGTTGCAACGTTCTTCGTATTCAGTGATTACACAAAGCCAATGGCAAGACTTACATCACTTATGAAGCTGCCACTTATATATGTATTCACACATGACAGTATCGGAGTTGGTGAGGACGGACCTACACATGAGCCAATTGAGCAGCTTGCAGCATTCCGCTCAATGCCGGACTTCACAGTATTCAGACCATGTGACAGAACAGAGACAGCACTTGCATGGGAATATGCTATTGAATCTAAGGACGAGCCAACAGCTTTAGTTCTTACAAGACAGAACCTTCCACAGATGGCTTGCTCATCAAAGGAAGCACTTAAGGGAGCATATATTCTTGAGGATTCAGATAAAGAGACTCCAGATGGAATTATTATTGCAAGTGGTTCAGAAGTAAACCTTGCTGTATCAGCAAAGGCAGAGCTTAAGAATGCAGGAATAGATGTAAGAGTAGTAAGTATGCCATCTATGGACGTATTCGAGAAGCAGTCAGAGGAATACAAGGAATCAGTCCTTCCTAAGAGTGTAAGAAAGAGAGTTGCAGTTGAGGCACTTTCAGACTTCGGCTGGTACAGATATGTAGGACTTGATGGAAAGGTTATCTGCATGAAGGGCTTCGGAGCTTCAGGCCCGGCTAACCAGTTATTCGAGCATTTCGGATTCACAGTAGAGAATGTAGTTAATACTGTTAAGAGTCTTTTCTAAGAAGATATAACAATATAAGAAAATCAATATTAATGATGAATTAATATAATAAAATCAGGGATTTCGGTTATTAAATATAACTGGAATCCCTGATTTTTTACATTGTCAAGTGCAGAATGTGCCATATATTACCGAATGTGCCAAAACTACCCGATACTAATGTGACGTATATTACCGAATATGCCATATATTGCAGAATATGCCAAAACTATTGCATGATGCCAGGATGCTGTATTAAAATAGTGTATTTAAAATAATGGTCTTTCTCATCGTACGAATATTTCATAATTCCATCGTAACTGTCAACAATTCTTTTAATGCTTCGTGTTCCAAGACCATGATTAATAGTGTCCAGTTTGGTTGTGTACGCTTGACATGATATCTATAGTTAATTAAACTAACTATAGATGTCATAACTTTAAGGGGGATTATAATGAGAAGAATTGCAGCTGGATTAATTGTTATAATGTCAGTTTTGCTTGTGTCGTGTAAGGGGAAAACGGGTAATACGATAACCGTAGGAAGCGATAAGCTTGATAATACGCAGTCATACTTTTCTGAAAGCATGCATACGGTGGCAAGATGTGATACAGGATATTATTATCTTGATAAATGTAGCGCATCAGATGATAATCTTATGTTTTATGATGATAAGTCGGAAGAAAGTATTGTGTTATGTAATAAACCACAATGTGGGCATGATGGAGAAGAGTGCATGGCATATATTTCAGGAAGTGAGTTTAAAAGTGAGTTGTATTACTATAATTCGTACATATATATGATAAGTTCCAAGGGAAATCTTGTACGGATAAGTGCTGACGGAACACAGAGAACAGACCTTGGAAGCATATGCGTCCTGAGTGGACAGGATAGTGTGTCAATGTGCTTCAATGATGGATATGCATATGTATCTCAAGAGATAACGGGAGATATAGAAGGTAATGTAACAGTAAGGCTGTACAGATTTAATCTTGATACGGGTTCGAGCGATAAAATATACGAAGAAACGGGATATGGTATAGGAATTAATTCGCTTAAAACATATGGCAGTGACACATTTTTTTTAAAGACATCTGTTTCAAAAGATGATAAGGGATTGTATTTGTTGGAAGGAAAAGGAATATTCAGAATTACAGGGGAAGATACTGAATGTCTGCTTGACAAGAATGTGTATAGTTACTGTATAGATGCAGACAATAACAAGCTATATTACAGCGGTCTTGGAGATGGAACGATATATGAATATGATCTTGGCAGCGGCAAGTCAGAAAGCATATATAAAAGTGATAATGATACAGGATATTTTTATATAACATTTGACGGAAATTATATCTGGATGGATGATGAAGGATATAAGAATATGGCAATGTATTTTAACAAACAGAGCAGTTCACTTGATTATACATTATATCAGTTAGACAGAGATGGAAAGCTTGCAGCAAAGAGGATAATTCCAGACGAGGAAAAGATATTTTCAATTATGCATGGGGATAGCAGAAGAATGTTTATGTTTTCATTTGTGAACAACAAAATTGTATATATTGATAAGAGCAACATTGAAAAAGGGGATATTAAGGAGCTTAGGTAGATGAAGGAACTGGGGAGACTGCTTAATAGAAAAACAATATTGCTAATTCTGGCTGCGGCATGTATATGTGTCGTGGCTGTTTTTGCAGGGGACTTTTCAGACTGTGGAATAGATAATTATAAGATTAAAGTAAGAGAGTACAACTGGCTGATTAATGGGCATACAGATGAACAGATACAGCAGCATGCTGACGAACTGGCACAGGATGATAGAAGAATATTTAAGAGACTTGCAAAGGAATACAAGGAAAAGTCTGATTATATTGATGGATATACAGAAAGTGTTAAAGCAGTTATTACAAATGCCTCGAATATGAAAAAATTCAGTGTGTTCGGTACATCAGAATCAATAGCCAATATCAATAAAACGGAAAATGATTATAAAAGGATTGAAAATGTACAGGTTAGGGAATTAAACAGCAGGGCAGTTGAGCAGTTTCTGAAGAATGATATTTCTATCTATATCGTTCTTGCGTTGATGATATATATTATTTATAACATTTACGAATACAGGGATAATGGAATGTGGCAGATTATCTATACTGCTGTCAATGGAAGAATGAGAATAGCAGTTAAGGACACTGCTGCAGTCGGATTGGGTGCTTTATTTGTATCACTGATTATGCAGTTATGCGGTCTTGTCTCTATGCTTGTGGTGTATGGTGGCTGGGATTCCCTTACAGCACCTGTACAGTGTCTGAAAGGGTATAATAATTTCACTTATCCGATAAGCGTAATGACATATCTTTTTATAAGATATATGATTATATCTTTGATAGTTATTGCAATAGTGCTTGTTATATCACTCGTATTTGCGTTATGCAGGAAAAGAATCAGTTCGATTGTGATGGTGGGTATAATTGCAGGAGCGGAAGCATTTGCATACCAGAATATATCAATGCAGGGCAGATTAAGAATTTTCAAGAAGATTAATATAATAAATGTGATGGATGTAAGCAATATACTTAGGAAGTATGATAATATCATGATAGCAGGTGTTCCTGTGAGCATGGTAAATGTGCTGTGCATGGTGTGTATTATTATAGCTGTAATATCAGCAATATTTCTTGTATTACTTGGAAAGGTTATCCGTCCGGGAAGAAGCGCTGGCTTTATAGGAAAAATGATTGAAAAAATCGGACATGGAGTTCAAAGGGTTTTGTCCAGACTTCCGCATTTCTGGAAAGAAATGTACAAATTTTTAATAACAGCAAGAGGCTGGATTGTAATATGTGTTGTTGTGTTTATAACAATATTTATATGTAATAACCAGAAAATAGCATATTCTGAAGATGAAAAGAAGCGTGATGAATATTATCAGCAGTATGGTGGCAGGGATTACAGTGGATTTACCAGCCTTATAGAGCAGAGACAAAATGATGTTTATGAGGCACAGGCAAAGCTGGATGCTGCAAGAGAACAGTATGAGTGGGGAGAACTTAGTGAGGATGATGTAAGCAGATATGTGTACAACCTCATGGATGCTACGAGACTGCTTGATAACATGAGCGAATATATGCAGCAGATTGAATATGTTTCACAGATAAAAGAGCAGTACGGAATAGATGCGTATGTTATGTCACAACGGGGATACGACCAGATATTTGGCAGTAAAGGAGCAACGAGAAAACTGCTTATATATATTATACTCGGATTTGGAGTTGTTCTTATTGCAGAGACTGAAAGCTCAGTGGAATATAAGAACGGAATGAATATGCTTATTGGCTCGTCTAAGAGAGGAAGAAGATGGGAACATACAGTTAAGGCTGCTGCTGTCTGCATATTGGTGGGGGTAAGTGCATTTTTACTGTATATAATCGAAATGATAATAATGTATAAGGCTTATGGTATGCCATATATTAATGCACCGCTTATAAGCCTTACTTATATGAATACAGCAAAGGTATTCAGGAATATAACGATAAGCCAGTATATGCTTATTCTCATGGCAGAGGAGATACTATTCGCAGTAGCAGTCGGACTTGAAACAGTATTAGCTTCAAGGCACATTTTTAAAAAGAATTCAGGGAAAGGAATACCTCTGATTATAGTTATTAATACTGCTATATTATGTATTATTATGTGAGGGGGATGTATGAGAATTAAACAGTTTGTAATAATGATGATGATTATATGCGGCTGTGTATCAGTTGGATGTAAGAATAAAGAAGTACAGGAGAGTGACAAGACAGCAAGTGAAAGCAGCCGTTTAGCCAGACAGGAGGTGGAGTATCCCGAAAAAGAAGATACATATGGAGACTGGGCACAAGTGGGTGAATTCAAAATAAACAGCAGGTCTGTAGAACAGGATGTACATGACACAGATACATCATATCTTTATATAATGGGATTTTCGTGGCCAGTGCTGTATGATAAAGAGTCTGTAAAGTTTATAGAATACACTGCGTATAATGCACGTGTGCAGTTTGAAAAGAGAGAGGTGCAGCTTAAGGAATTCCTTGATAAAAAGGTTATTAAGACGCAAAGTAAAAAGATATCGGGAGCAGAGCAGGAAGAACTGGATTTAATATTGTATATGGAATTTCCAACAAGTACATACTCATGGTATATGAATAAACAATCACCAGATACGGTACGCAAGGAAAGAAATGACATGCTTAACGCCATACTTATAGAGGCAGAAGTTATATATGATGATGGAACAGAGGAGACTTGTTATTATAAGATTCAGACTGGAACAGCAGACAATTATGTGTTGTTTGAGAGAAACTTGTAGTTGAAAATAAAACTTTTTTGAAATGCTTTTCGCATTCTGGCAGTGTCAAATAGCATATGAAACCAGTGCATAAGTTGGTAAAAAGCCTACTAATGCTGCTAAATGAGATGAAATAGTAGGTCTTTTGAGAAGAAATTTTGATGGGAATTAAGGTGGCTAAAGAAAATTGCCTACTAAAGTTGTGATTTATGCGAGAATAGTAGGTCTTTTGGCTGACAAGATGTGACTAATATTACAGATATATTAGGAAAAGACCTACTAAAGTGTGAGATGTGACATATTTAGTAGGTATTTAAGACGGAAAGAAGCATCATAAACCAACTAACAATGTAAAAAAGACCTACCAGATTGTGAAAATTGATGAAATAGTAGGTTTACC
>ENA-OXZM01000057-OXZM01000057.1-human-gut-metagenome-genome-assembly--contig:-NODE-57-length-18915-cov-4.300424_pt1 | contig 18915 bp, 9 predicted proteins | sample MGYA00243421_ERZ652806 | MGnify/ENA primary metagenome ERZ652806 (study PRJEB26926, sample SAMN06164517) | human gut metagenome | biome: ENVO:00009003; feature: ENVO:2100002; material: ENVO:00002003...
ATTCGTCGGCAGCGTCAGATGTGTATAAGAGACAGATAAAGTGGAACTGTCCGGTGCGGGTGTCGTGGCGGCATCGGAACAGATGGGGCGGGAACAGGATGCCGATACCATGCAGGCCGCTTGTGATGGACAGTGTGCTGTGGTTGGCAGCATTGAACGCAAGAGGGCAGAAAAGAAACCCCCGAAGCTGTATGACCTGACGACCTTACAGCGAGAAGCAAACCGATACTACGGCCTGACTGCCAGCCAGACCTTGCAGGCGGTGCAGGAACTGTATGAAGAAAAGCTGGTGACATACCCCAGAACAGACAGCCAGTTTGTGACTGAGGATATGCACAAGACGGTGGAATCCCTGGTGCTGGCCTTAGATGGCGCGGCGGCAGACGTAAGCTGCGTTATCAACAACAGCAAGGTCACAGACCATCATGCAATCCTGCCGACGATGCAGGGCGCAAAGTGTAATAAGGAAAAGTTGTCCGAAACCGAGCAGAAGATTCTTTCGCTTATCATCTGGAAACTTGTGCAGGCCGTGCAGCTGCCGTTCATCTATGAGGACGTGCTGGTGACAGTATGTTGTCAGGGACAGAATTTTACAGCAAAGTATAAGAATGTCCTGCAACCCGGATACATGGTAAAACCCGTTCCGTTTGTGGAGCCGGAAAAGAATAAAGATGTACCTTTCCCGAAAAAGATGGAGCAGGGAATGGTTCTTCCGGTGGTACGGGCAGAGAAAAAGCAGGGCTTTACCTCGCCACCGAAAGTCTACACCGAAGATACCCTGCTGTCCGAAATGGAAACGGCAGGCAACAAAGAATTTGATAAGGACACTGAGAAGAAAGGTCTGGGAACCCCTGCAACGCGCGCCGCAATTCTGGAAAAGCTGGTATCCTCCGGCTATGTTGAGCGCAAGGGCAAGCAGATGATTCCGACAGAGGACGGTGTGGCCGCGATCCGCAATATCCCGGACTACCTGAAATCTGCCAGCATGACAGCTGAGTGGGAAAATGACCTGCTGCGGATGGAGCGCGGTGAGATCAAGCCCTATGATTTTATGCAGGGCGTCCACGGACTGCTCGATAAGATGCTGGCCGACTTGCGGCAGATTCCTACCGTCGCGGCGGCTCCCTATTATAATAAGGTAAGCGTAGGAAGTTGCCCGGTCTGCGGAAACCCTGTACATGAGAGCAAACTCAGCTTTTGTTGTGCAGACCGCAGCTGCAAATTTGCCCTCTGGAAAGAAAGCAGATACTTGTCCAACATGAGAAAAACGCTGGACAAGAAGATGGCGGTAGACCTTTTGAAGAAAGGCCGCACCCATGTAAAAGACTTTTATTCCGCGAAAAAAGATAAGACATTCGCCGCTGACTTTGTGATGCGCGTCGAAGATGGCCGCGCACAGTGCAGCCTGGAATTTCCCAAAACACCGATGCAAACGAAAACGTAAAGGAGGTTTGACCCTTGCCACAGATTAACGATATTCGAGAATTGGCGCAGCAGAACGCCCGGTATGTCAGTAACTCGCCACAGGACTGGATGAGTTATCTGGATGTGGCGGCGCGGCTGTACCGCTATTCGTTCACCGATGCACTCCTGATCCACGCGCAGCGACCCGATGCAACCGCCTGCGCAGAACTGGAACTCTGGAATCAGAAAATGAGCCGATGGGTCAACCGTGGCGCAAAAGGCATCGCGCTTCTGGATGATACCGGACCGCGTACCAGGCTGCGGTATGTGTTCGATATTGCTGACACCCATCTGGTGCGCGGCGGCAGAACACCGCTCTTATGGAATCTGGACAGCCACGAGCATGAGCAGATTATCCTAGACCATTTGGCAGATACCTATGGTTTATCCCAGACAGACAGCATGAATACTGCCCTGATGGAATTGGCACAGCAGCTGACCGCTGATAATCTGGATGAAGCGATGGACGGTTTGGCCTATGAGGTGGCGGATACGTTTCTGGAAGAACTGGACGAAGATAACATCCGTGTCCGCTTCCGGGAACTGATGACCAACAGTATTTTCTATACGCTTTCCCGCCGCTGCGGGCAGGAGCCTATGGATGTGCTGGACGATGATGACTTTATCCGCATTGTGGATTTCAACAAGCTGCCGGTGCTGTCGTTCCTTGGCAACGCGGTTTCCGAACAGTGTGAAGCGGTTCTTTTTGACATTGGCCGTGAGATACGGAAAATTTACAAAAAAGAAATCACGCAGCAGCTTGAAAAATCTGTTGACAGCTTGTATAATACCAATACGGACTTTAGCACATTAAAGCGTGAAATCAAAGAAAACACGACCAAAGGAGGACAAGAAAATGGAGTTGACGTATTACCGCAAGGGAGATTATCTGTTCCCGAATCTGGCCGTGAAGGACGAGCCGCAGATTATCGGGAAGTACGGGATGCTGCGCAGGACGTACCTGAAAGAGAACCGCAAGAACTGGTATCAGAGTATGCTGATGAGCGGCAGGCTGAACCAGCATCTGGCGCAGATCGAGGAAGCAGCGGAGAGCCGGGTGGAAACCCTGCTGGACAGTCTGAACGAGAAGTTTCCGGCACCGAACAAGGAGAAAGACCCGCTGGCATGGGCGGCACATCAGAACAGCCTGACGGCGATGGCAGAAGAAATCGTCTTGAAGGAATTGGTATACAATTAACCGAACCGACAACAGAACAGGATTTGAGCGAAGCAGAGGAAGAAATTGCCTCTGCTTTTTCTTTTCCTGATTTGCCGACCGTGGAACAGCAGATCCGCGCCATTGAAGCACCGATCCAGGCGCGGTATGCGGATGAAATTGCACTTGATTCCGAAGTGGTCGATGAAATCCTGCGCACGGGCAGCAACCGCAGCAAAGGCCAGCTGCGCCTGATCTACAATTTTATGGTCGAGAAAACCCCGGAAGAATACACGGAGTTCGTGAAAAACGAATATGGTACGGGCGGCAAAGGCTTTGAAATTGGCGGTGCAAAGTATGCGGTCTGGTTCGATGATTTAGGGCTGCGTATTGCAGCAGGCAGCACGGCAAGGGGCGGTACGATTGCCAATGCGTTTTTATCCTGGGAGGATGTGAGCAATCGTATCCATGAACTGCTCCGGCAGGGCGAGTATGCGCCGCAGGCGGTTCTGGATGCTGCACGGCAGAACGCTTTACAGGAACACGCGCAGACGTTGGCTTATATGGAACGTGATTTGGCCGATGGTGTTGCCGAAGCAGTGTTTCAGGATACAGAAATCTTCAGGGGTGGTTTCCCGGAACTGACAGACAGGCTGGCAGGCTTGCTTGATGATACGAATTTTCTGACTGACCTGAACGACAGATTATCTGCGCTGGGGGAAGCCTACGCCGAAGATAAAGACCTGATGCGGATGCACTTTTATAAGCCGGATAAGGTGGCGGCGCTGTTCCACCAGTTTGCAAAACCTTATCAGAACTACTCGGCGCGGGATGGCTTTCACTGGAATGAGTATAAGAAGTTCATCACGGAAGATGAAATCAATGCTTACTTTACACGGGGCAGCAATTATTCGGACAGTCGGCTGGCAATCTATTCGTTCTTCCTGAATCATGAGGACAAAAAAGAACGGGCTGACTTCCTGAAAGAGCATTACGGGATCGGCGGCAGCAGCCATGCACTCTGCGGGGCAGACGATTCTCACGAAGATCACGATGGCAGGGGCATTTCTTTGGAGCGTGGCTCATACGGGAACCCGGATGCAAGCGTTCATCTGAACTGGAATCAGGCCGCAGGCCGAATCGACCAGCTTATCCGTGACAGTGAGTATTTGAAGCCGGCAGACTACTCCCGGATGCGCGCTTATGAGCGCGAGCGGATGGCAATGCGGGTGATGGGCTTCTATCATCACCTGCCGAACGAAGTGGAACGGCCTTATCCGCAAGACCTTTACCATGAAGAAGGTCGAAAGGCTCTCGTTGAAAAACTGGAAGCCCCTGAACAGGCGGTGGAACTGCTGGAGCAGATGGACAATGCGCTTCTGTCTGTGCCGCTGGATTCCGAAGAATATGAGCGCAAGGCAGAATTCCTCTCTATCCTGCACCAGTATGTTGAGGGAACGTACACGATTTTCCCGGAAAAGAAGCAGGCTGTTGAGATTGCGGTTCCTGAGCAGGGGCAGATTTCCATGTTTGACTTCATGGAGCAGGAGCCGCAATCGAAAGAGCAGTCAACCGCCGCAGCGGTTGAGGAACCCCAAAAAGATGCGCCTTTTGCAGATGAAAAGCCTTCGGAGCAGACGCTGCAGCCTCTGCCACTGGATGCCGCCAACGAGTATAACGTGCTGAAAGAGCATTACCCGGATGCGCTGGTCGGCTATGAGCAGTACGGAAACTTTGAGTTCTACGGCGAGGATGCAAAGCGCGTTTCAGAACTTCTTGGCAGCAAGCTGTTGGAAAAGGAAACCGCACTTGGCAAAGTAGATGTATCTGGTTTTCCGCGTGAACAGTGGGCTTCACAGGCAATGAAGCTCTGGAAGCAGGGGGAGAGCGTCTATCTGTCCGGCCAGCAGGAAGATGGAACCCATGCGCAGACAAAGTATTTCCGCAGAGAGGAATATCTGCCAGTCAATACCATTATTGAACTGGACGATCGGGAGTTCCGTGTGGATTCGGTCAACTTTAAGCAGGGAACGGTCAGCTTGCAGGATATGACCCTTGCGAAAGAAGCCCGGTATCCGATTTTCCGAACGGAACCGCTGGAGTATATTCGGCATTTGTATGAACAGGCAGATGTACCGATGGAAGAAGCGGTTGAAATCACAGTCTTTACGGCTCTGCACAATGCTGGTGTGGCCTACGAGGATTTTTCCCCGGAGCAGATGGATGTGATCTATTCGGTGGCAGAATCGGGCGGCGAGTTGGAAGATTTGCTCAATCCTGAGTTTCCGCCGGAACAGATGCAGCTGATTGCGGATGTGCAGAACCGAACGGATGCCATCAGCCGTGCGGCGGCAGAGGAAGCCATGGAACCGCTGATCCAGCAGCCTATGACCCCGGCAGAGGTCAACCATGCAAGGCGGCAGCACAATCTTCCGCTGGACAGTGAAGCAGAAACAGAACAGCCTGTACAGCCCAAACAGGAACCTATGAACTTCCGTATTACGGACGATGATCTCGGCGCAGGAGGGCCGAAAACAAAGTATAAAGCCAATGTGGAAGCCATTCGGGTGCTGCAAACGCTGGATGCAGAGCAACGGCAGACTACCGCAAAGGAGCAGGAGATTCTTTCCCGGTATGTGGGATGGGGCGGCATTCCGCAGGCGTTCGATGAAAGCAATGCGGAGTGGTCGAAAGAGTATGCCGAACTACAGTCCCTGCTCACGGCAGATGAGTATAAGGAAGCCCGCGCCAGTACCCTGAATGCGTTTTACACTTCTCCTACGGTCATCAAGGCAATGTATGAAGCCCTGGGCAATATGGGATTGTCCAAAGGCAATGTGCTGGAACCGTCCTGTGGTGTCGGCAATTTCATGGGTCTGGTGCCGGACAGCATGGAGAAGATTCGGATGTACGGCGTGGAGCTGGATAGCATTTCGGGCCGCATTGCACAGCAGTTGTACCAGAAAAACAAGATTGCGGTGCAAGGCTTTGAAACAATGCAGTTCCCGGACAGCTTCTTTGACTGTGTTGTGGGTAACGTACCCTTCGGCAATTACAAAGTGCCGGATAAGCGGTATGACCGCCACAATTTCCTCATCCACGATTATTTTATCGCCAAGAGCCTTGACATTGTGCGTCCGGGAGGCGTGGTGGCGGTGGTAACGTCCAGCGGTACGATGGATAAGAAGGATTCCTCTGTCCGTGAGTACCTTGCCAACCGTGCCGATCTGGTAGGCGCGATTCGACTGCCGAACAATGCGTTTCAGCGCAATGCCAACACCGGCGTGGTTGCGGACATTCTGTTCCTGCAAAAGCGTGACCGTGCAGCGGTGGAGCGGGCAGACTGGGTAGACCTTGGCGAAACGCCGGAAGGCTACTCCATCAACCAGTATTTTGCGCAGCATCCTGAAATGGTGCTGGGCGAGATCACCACCGAAAGCACCCAGTACGGCAAGCCGGAAATTACGGTCAAGCCCATCGAGGGAGCAGACCTTGCTAAGCAGTTAAAAGAGGCAGTCAGCAACATCCAGGCTACCATCACGGAGCCGGAAATCTCCGATGATGAGCTGGAAGTGCAGGAAGAACCCATTCCGGCAGACCCCAGTGTGAAGAATTTCAGCTTCACGAACGTGGATGGGCAGATTTACTACCGCGAAAATTCCTTTATGAATAAGGTGGAACTGCCTGCCGTAACTGCAGAGCGGGTGCTGGGCATGATCGCTCTGCGGGAAACCACCCGGAAGCTGTTGGATTGTCAGCTGCATGATGGTTCGGATGCAGAAGTACAGCTTTTGCAGAATGAACTGAAACAACAGTACACCGCATTTAAGGCGCAGTATGGCCTTATCAACAGCACGGCCAACAAGCGGGCATTCCGACAGGACAGCAGCTATTGTCTGCTGGCATCACTGGAAATTCTGGATGAGGAGAAGAATCTCAAACGGCTGGCCGATATTTTTACAAAGCGCACCATCCGTAAGCCGGAACCCGTTACCTCGGTGGACACGCCAAGCGAAGCCCTGGCACTCTCCATCGGAGAGAAAGCAAGGGTAGATGTGCCGTTTATGGCGCAGCTCTGCGGTAAACCGGAACAGGAGATCACGGATGAATTGGCAGGTGCGATTTTCCGAAATCCTGTGACACAGCAGTGGGAAACCTCGGATGAATATCTGTCCGGCAATGTTCGTGAAAAACTGGCCACAGCTGAAACCTTTGCTGCGAACCATGCAGAGTATCAGATCAATGTGGATTACCTGAAAAGGGTACAGCCCAAAGACCTGGACGCTTCGGAAATCGAAGTGCGGCTGGGAGCGAACTGGGTGAAGCCGGAGTATATCACGCAGTTTATGAAAGAAGTGTTCAAAACACCGAACTACTATGCCGGGATTGACATTAAGGCAACCTATTCCGAAATTTCTGGTGCATGGAACATTTCGAGCAAGTCGCTGGATCGCGGCAATCCGCTTGTTACCAATACCTACGGAACGATGCGGGTCAACGCCTATAAGCTGCTGGAAGATGCGTTGAATCTCCGCGATACCAAAATCTACGATACGATTCACGATGCGGATGGCGACCATCGTGTGCTGAATAAGCAGGAAACCATGCTTGCACAGCAAGCGCAGGAATCCATTCGGGAAGCGTTTAAGCAGTGGATTTTCAAGGATTTAGATCGCCGCGAGGATTTGTGTGCGACCTATAATCGGATTTTCAATGCGATTCGTCCCCGTGAGTACGATGGCAGTCATATCCGCTTCGAGGGCATGACCCCGGAAATCTCTCTGATGCCGCACCAGAAAAATGCCGTGGCGCACATTCTGTACGGCAACAATACGCTGCTGGCGCATTGCGTGGGCGCAGGCAAGACCTTCCAGATGATTGCTGCCGGCATGGAAAGCCGCAGACTGGGCCTGTCGCAGAAAAACCTCTATGTGGTTCCGAACCACCTCACAGAGCAGTGGGGCGCAGATTTTTTGCGGCTCTATCCCAATGCCAATGTGCTGGTGGCAACGAAAAAGGACTTTGAACCCAGCAATCGAAAGCAGTTCTGCTCCCGCATTGCAACCGGCGATTACGATGCCATCGTGATCGGTCATTCGCAGTTTGAGTGTGTGCCGCTTTCCCCGGAACGACAGAAGGCTATTATCGAGCGTCAGATTGACGATATTACGCTGGCTCTGGCCGATGCCCGGAGTGAGGATAGCCGCAGTTTTACGGTCAAGCAGATGGAAAAAACAAAGAAAACACTGGAAGCAAAGCTGCAAAAGCTGAACGACCAGACGAGAAAGGATGATGTGGTTACATTTGAGGAACTGGGTGTTGACCGCCTGTTTGTGGACGAGTCGCATTTCTATAAAAATATGTTCCTCTACACAAAAATGCGAAATATCGCAGGTATCGCCCAGACCGATGCACAGAAGTCCAGCGATATGTTTGCAAAGTGTCAGTATCTGGACGAACTGACAGGTGGCAAGGGCGTGACCTTTGCAACCGGAACCCCGGTCAGCAACTCGATGGTGGAACTGTACACCATTATGCGGTATCTCCAGTATGACACGCTGCAGAAAATGGGACTGAGCCACTTCGATGATTGGGCGGCATCCTTTGGTGAAACCGTCACGGCAATCGAGCTTTCCCCGGAGGGAACGGGCTATCGCGCGAAAACACGCTTTGCCCGGTTCTTTAATCTGCCGGAACTGATTTCCTTGTTCAAGGAATCGGCAGACGTGCAGACGGCGGATATGCTGAACCTTCCTGTGCCGCAAGCAGAGTACATCAACGAAGTGCTGAAACCGAGCGAAACGCAGGAAGAAATGGTAAGTTCCTTTGCAGATCGCGCCGAAGCCGTGCGCAATGGCAATGTGAATCCCAGATTCGATAATATGCTCAAGATCACCAACGATGGCAGAAAATTGGCACTCGACCAGCGGCTTATAAATGATATGCTGCCGGACGAGCCGGAGAGCAAGGTGAATCGCTGTGTGGACAATGCGTTCAAGGTCTGGGAAGAATCTGCCTTGGATAGGGGAACACAGTTGATTTTCTGCGATTTATCGACACCAAAAGCCGATGGTACATTCAATGTTTATGATGATGTGCGGGAAAAATTGGTGGCGAGAGGTGTTCCCCGTGAAGAAGTGGCGTTCATTCACGAGTATAACACGGAAACCAAAAAAGCAGAGCTTTTTGCAAAGGTGCGCGCCGGACAGGTGCGTATCCTGATGGGGTCTACGCCGAAGCTTGGCGCGGGAACCAATATTCAGGATCGGTTGATTGCCCTGCATCATCTGGACTGCCCATGGAAGCCGTCTGACCTGGAACAGCAGGAGGGGCGTATTCTTCGGCAGGGAAACCGGAATAAGCAGGTGAAAATCTATCGTTACGTCACTGAAAATACGTTTGATTCGTATATGTGGCAGATTCTGGAAAATAAGCAGAAGTTCATCTCGCAGATCATGACTTCCAAATCGCCTGTCCGTGCCTGCGACGATGTAGATGATACAGCCCTCTCCTATGCCGAAATCAAGGCACTGGCAACGGGCAATCCCTACATCAAGGAAAAGATGGATTTGGATATTCAGGTCAGCAAGCTCAAACTGCTGAAAGCCAATCACACCAGTCAGATTTATAGCTTGGAATCGGATATTGCGCGCCGCTATCCGCGAGAAATCGCTGTGGCACAGGGTCAGATCGAAGCACTGAAAACGGATATGGAAGCGGCAAAACCACTTCTGGCGCAGGATAAAGAACACTTCGATATGGAGATCAGCGGCAAGGTGTACACCGAACGTAAGGAAGCGGGTGCGGCCATCATCGAGGCTTGTAAGGCTTTGAAGGCGGCTGGTACCGAGGGCAGGATCGGCAGCTACGGTGCGTTTGAATTGCACTCCCGGTTTGACAATTTCGATAAGGTGTTCCGCTTGTCCATCAAGGGCGCATGGAACTACTCTATGGAAGTCGGCAAAGACCCGCAGGGCAACATTCTGCGCATTACCAATGCACTGGCAGGCATCGAAAGAGCGTTGCCGCAGGTAGAACGCAGACTGGAAACCTTGGAACAGCAGTTGGCGCAGGCAAAGGAAGAAGCCAAACGTCCTTTTGCGCAGGAAGCAGAATTGGCTGAAAAATCCGCGCGCCTTGCAGAGCTGAATTCACTGCTCAACATGGACGAAAAGGGCGGTGAGGATGCGCTTGGAGTGGACGAGGATGCAGCCGAAACCGAAGTCGCAGACAAGCCGCGACAGCCTGTGAACTACGCAGGCCGCGTTGCAGAGCGCACTGCGGATGATGTGCGGAAACCCTCTGTGCTGACACGGCTTCATGCAAAGCAGGCAGAGCGCACCGCAGAACCGCAGAAATCCCAGAAGCGGAAAAGTCACGATATGGAACTGTAAATGAGTAGCCCCGTCAGTTTATCTGACGGGGTGTTTTTTAGGAAGGAGGAAATTTGCTTACTTTAACACCAATCAATTTGAAAACGGCAAACGCATTTGTACAGCAGTATCACCGCCACCATAAACCGACGCGGGGGCATAAGTTCTCCATCGGCGTATCAGAAAATGGCGCGTTAGTGGGCGTTGCTATCTGCGGCAGACCTGTGGCGCGGCAGTTGGATGATGGCTATACGCTGGAAGTTAATCGCCTGTGTACGGATGGAACTCCAAACGCCTGCAGCATCCTGTATGCGGCGGCGTACCGTGCAGCACGGGCAATGGGTTACAACAGAGTTGTTACCTACATTCTGGATACGGAGAATGGCAGTTCCTTGAAAGCTGCCGGATATACCTGTGAGGGCAGAGCCGGAGGATTGGAGTGGAACGGCGCAAAAGCACCGAAACAGGCCGACCAATATCCGCGCCAGATGAAAACACGATGGGTCAAGAAAAAGGAGGGCTTGCATGGCAGTTGACCGCAAACAGCAGATGAAAGAAATCACGGAACGGCTGGAGCAGGGTGTAAAAGACATTTTTACATCGGAAATGTACACGACATACTTGCGCACGATGGCAAAATTCCACAATTACAGCTTCAACAATACGCTGCTGATTGCTATGCAGCGGCCTGATGCCACACTGGTGGCAGGGTTTAACGCATGGAAGAATAAGTTCAACCGTTATGTCAAAAAAGGCGAAAAAGGCATCCAGATCATTGCTCCGGCTCCCATCAAGGAGGTGGAAGAACGCGAGAAAATCGACAAGGATACGGGTCTGGCTGTGCTGAACGAAAACGGTGAACCGGAAATGGAACGTGTAGAGTATGTGGTTCCGCGCTTCCGAGTGACGACGATTTTTGATGTTTCACAGACCGATGGGAAACCGATTCCGTCGCTGGAAGTGAACGAACTGACGGCCAGCGTCAAAGACTATGCGCTGCTTACGTCGGCAATCGAGCAGGTATCGCCTGTGCCGATGCGGTTTGATGAGATCGAAGGGGATGCCAAAGGTTATTACAGCGATGCCGACAAAGAAATCTGCATTCAGGTCGGCATGGGCGAGAGCCAGACCATAAAAACGATGATCCACGAGGTTGCTCATGCGATGCTGCATAACAGCGATTCGATGAAGCAGCGCGGCGAAGAAAAAGACAGGCTCACGAAAGAAACCGAAGCGGAGAGCATTGCGTTTACGGTCTGCTCAGTTCTGGGTATTGATACGTCCGACTATTCTTTCCCGTATGTGGCAAGCTGGGCCAGCGGCAAGGAGATGAAGGAACTGAAAGATTCGATGGATACGATTCGATTGACTGCAGCCGACTTTCTGGAAAAACTGGAAGCAGCGGTGGCAGAAAGGAGTGTGGAGCGCATGACGGCGATGGAATATGCTGAAAAGCTGATTGCGGACAAGGAACGGGACAAAACCGTTTTTGACAACAGCCAGCGAAATCTCATTGTAAACTTTGCTTACAAGCTGGATGACCGGGCGGCAACGGAAGAACTTGCCAACAATCTGGCGGCTGCGGTTGCGGCTGAAAACACGGAAGAAATCAATCGCCTGATGTGGGAAGCAGAGGAGAAGATCGTAAGTCTGCCGGATGGCATGATCGGTCTTTCGGAAATGCACGAATATGGGTATCTGAAAGATGATGTTCTGCCGCTGACAAAGGAAGGCGCACGGGAGTGGCATCGGCTGGGCGAACGGATTTATCCGCTGTTTCAGGATGGCACGGCAGGAGATTTCGCCAGTCAGGAAGAGATCGAACAGCATGATGGCATTTTCGGAATCAAGGCTGACGCATGGAGTGCAATTTTGCTGGAAAAGAACGAAGAGTATCTGGAAGATGAGTATGCCCGCCCGGATGCCGCACTGACGGTGATAAGTCGGGAGCAGGCTCTGCGGCTGTTTGATGAGGGCAAGCAGATTTATCTTATCCGTATCAGCCCGTGGCCAGTTCTTGTCACAGGGCGTGAAGAAATCGAACGTGAAAGTGACTATTTCCAGATTGCTAAGGAAGATTTGGAAAAGGACAAGCAGAAAACAATGGAAAACGGCGAGAAAGCACCCGTTGAAAAGCTGGCAGTAGACCTTGACGATTATGCCTTTGACTTCGATTTCTACCACTATAAGGACAGCGTAGAGGATCGGGAGCAGGCAGTTGAAGCACTGAAAGAACAGATTCAGGCTGGGGATGTTCAGACGATCGGGGAATGGCTGCAAGCCGCAGTGGAGGAATCAGAGGGAGAGTCCGCAGAAAAGGCGGCAGAACTGATAACTCGTATGGATGCAGTAGTTAAGGAGCAGAAGCTGCTTTCCGGCAGCGAAAAGCAGTTTGGCATCTACCAGATCACTGCCCGTGACCCGGAACACGACTACCGCTTTATGAATCTGGATTTTGTAAAGCGGCACGGGATGGAAGTAAACTGTGCAGACTATGAACTGGTCTATACCGCACCACTTACGGAAAATGATACGCTGGAAGCTATTTACGAACGCTTCAATATCCAGCGTCCAGCGGATTTTACCGGACATTCGCTTTCCGTCAGTGATGTTGTGGTGCTGAACGATGGCAAGTCTCTTAAAGCCTACTATGTGGACAGCATCGGCTTTGCAGAGCTGCCGGATTTTTTCAAGGAAAGGAATATGGATTTGCAGAAAGAGAACCTTTTGAACGAAAAATTGCAGGAAATCGAAATCTTTGATAAGTCTGGTCTTTTCAGCAATGGCCGACTGCGGGATGAAGATGTGCCGGAGGGCTTATATCGCTATGATCTGCGCGGCTCGGACTACGACCCCGGCCAGCCCATTACAGTGGAGAAAACTGTGGTGGTGAACCACGCGGCGTCTGTTCTGGTGGCAGAAGAACTTGACCTTGGCACAGAGGGACGGCTGGAGCTTGGCGAGGAAGGTCTGAACTTCACAGGTGCAGAACTGACCGTGCGAGAGTTCATAGAGGAACAGCAGCAGAAAAGGAACGGACTGATCCACGGCGATTCTGACTGCATCACGGTTGAGGGGCATATCGGCACATGGTATGCCGTTGATGAAACGGAAGTCGGTGGGGAGAAGTTCTTCCTGCTGGAGCATGAGGAACACGGCGATATGGCGGCCTGCGTTGCGGTCAATGAGCAGGGCAAACTGGTGGCAGAGGATTTGTGGAACGGCTTCGATGAAGATTTTCAGGAGGCCGTGAAGAAATACTTCTCTGGAAAATGGAATATGCCGAAAAAAGAAGATGTGGTATCGGAGATCATTGAAAAGGCTGTGCCTGTGCCGGACAACAGCGCGCAGGATTATTCGGATGTGCCTGTTTATTATGAGCCGTTCAGCTATGCCAAAGAAAATGACGAGGTGGATTTATACCGTACATCCTATCGGCTGAACTGCGAGTGCAAGCAGGCAATCCAAGAAGCGATCGCGGATAACTATGATGGAATGTACCTTGGCGATGGTGCAGTCGATCAGGTGGTGCGGCAGTACGGTATGGAGCGCGTGGGCTACATTCTGGCAAATACTCTGCACCATAAAAACTATGATGGCCGCTTTTCTCCCGGCAATAAGGAATGGGCAGAGCAGGTCAGCACCCCGGAGCATAATGCAGACCGCATGACCTTCCGCACGGATTGGGTGGTTGACAGCCACCCGGCTATTCTGAATGGCTTTGTAACGATGTTCAGGGGAGAACTGGAAGCACAGAAAACACGGGAGCAGCCTTTTGTAAAGCAGTTCTATGTGGTCGAAAATTTGCAGGACGCGCCTTTGAAAATTGAGCGGTTCGGCAATCTGGATGATGCAATGTCACAGTATCAGGCCCTTCCGAACCATTACATGAAAGCCTTGGGCGTGGAGAAGAATCCTAATCCTCTGCCGGGTTCACTGGATGTTTTGCAGTGCAAGAACGGACTTGACACCATCGTAGAGGATTATAAAACGGTTCCGGGCTGGGATAACCCGTATATACAGAATCATGTTGTCCAGCTGTTACAGGGGGCGTTAGCTGTGCAGGATGTGGAACTGGCCTACGAATTGCCGGATGCCTATTTTCACATTCAGACCTGTGACGATGGCTTCGACTATACCTTATATAATAAGGACTTCACGGAACGGGATGGCGGCATTCTCGAAACGGACGGAGATAAGCCTGTGCAGGAGGCTATGACGGAGCTGCTGGCAGAGTTCGGCTGCGATGCAGCACAGGGCAGGATCATGGACGCGGCAGAACTGCGGGAACAGGCCGATATGGTGGCAGAGCAGCAGGCAGAGGTTTTGAAAGAAAAACTCGCCGCAGAAAGACCTGCGCCGGAAGAAACGCTCAGCTTTTATGTTGCGGAGTGTTTGGAGTTTACGTTTGCGGGAGAGTTCCACGACCATCTGACAATGGAAGAAGCCTTGGAAGTCTATGACAAGATTCCGTCCGAACGGATGAATGCTGACAAGTGCATTGGATTCTGCATCGAGGAAGATGGCGGCTTTGTTGGAATGTATGAGCTGGTCGTGAACGACAAAGTGCAGCGTGAGAACATCAACTCCATCAACTATTTCAGGGATGATAAGCTGGTGCAGCGGGCTATCTCTGACATGGAAAAGCTGATGGCGGCACGGCAGCAGAGCAAGGAGCAGGAACGCAGCAGTACGAAAAAGTCTGTTCTGGATGCCCTGCGCAGTCTGAAAGCCAAAAAGCAGGAGCAGCCTGCACAGGAACAGGATAAGCCGAAGAAAGCAAAAACGAAAGGAATGGAGTTATGAGCAATGTACGCTTTGATGAACTGGAATTGATGTTGATGGCGATGTTTGAGCAGCCGACACTCAAAGATACGATTCAGGTGTTGACAGAGGTTCAGCCGCTTTTGGCGGCGGATGCAGAGATGGCTGCGCTTGTCCAGCAGACGATTCCGAAGATGCAACAGTTGAATGAGCAGCAGTTCAAGGGTTTGGAATTGGAATGGCATAGGCCGGAGGATGATGCAGGAAAATGAGTTCAGATATATTTGTGATTTACCAGATCGACAATTCCGAGAAAAACCGTGAGTATCGCTGCCGCAGCTATGAATACCAGATTCAGCATGGCTTTATGATAACCGCAGACAATTATGGCACAGGCTATTCTGGTACGGCTACGCGAGGAATGGGCGCGGAAGCGATTCGTAAAAAGATGGAAAGCATTAACCCGGACAAATTCAAAATCAGAAAATTTGGGGTAAGTGATGTGATCGGATTGACTGCGGCAGGCAAAACCTCTTTTTTCTATGTTGATAAGGATAGGTTGGTGAGATTCAACGGCTTTTTTCCAAAGCCCCAGAGCGGCACATACCTGATTCTTGATGAGGGCGGCTATCAGGTGGCAGGACAAAAAGGCACATGGCTGGTATCGGATGAAGTGGAGGTCGATGGTCAGCGATTTGTTCAGATGAGAAGTGAACAAACAAAAAATCCGCCGCCGAGCATTATTCTTCACGAGAGTGGAGCCTTTGTGACGCAGACAGCTTTAGGTTTCGATGGAGAAGCTACCAGAAAGATGCGCACTTTCTTGCAAGGCCCAAAGCCTGAACTGCTGCACCACCAGAAGTTCTTTGAAAATGGCACAGCGGAACGTGCCAAAGAATCCGGCACAGAGCAAAATTACAATATGATAGATGGCTGCGTCAATAATGTGCCGAAAAAGCCCCGGCGCATTGGTGGCAGGTGGTCGGTGCTGGATCGGCTGCATATCAAGCAGGCTGAGCGGCGGCAAAAAGACAATGCACCGCAGCAGGAGCAGGAAAGAAGTCGAAAAAGTTAAAATGCCGTAATGTCGTTGAGATGGCTTCCCTAAAAAGGAGGCCATCTTTTTTTGCGTAGAGCCAAAATGTAAAAAACTTTTTTACATCGCGATTGATTTCCCGAAGCTGATGGTATATAATAATAGCAGAAGGGAGAGATGAAAAATGCGTTTTGATGAACTTTTTGAAAAGAGAAAACTGACAGGGACAAAATTAAAGGACTATATTCGCAGCAATGGATTCTCAAAGGTATCGTTCTGCAAGAAAACAGAGATTTCTCGCCCTACTTTAGATAAGATTTTGAATGGCGAGATAGATAGCAAAAGTACATTCGATAAGCACTTGAACAAGATTCTTACCAGTTTGAGCATTGACCCGGATACTTTGATGGGATTTTCACCGAGAATGCAAAGTGTAGATGCTGTGTTCTCAGAGAATGCGCCGATTGATTATCAGGTGAATGATAAGGCAAAGATGGAGTACGATCTGTTGCAGGATATTCTAAACCTTTGCAGTGTTTATTATTAAAGGCGGAAGGCTATGAGTGAGCGAATTACAGCAGCCAACTTAGATGAAGTTATCAAAAGGAACGAAGTCATTGAGGAACAGATGAAGCAGAGTGCTTCGCTTATTTGGTCAAAATACAATCCGATGCAGATAAATTCTCCGATACAGTTGGCGTTACAGATTTTAAGACCGTATGGTTTGATACAGCTGCCGATTGATAATCGCTATTTAAGCGGAGCGATTTTTGTTCGGGATGGAAAACGAATCCCCTTGATAAATACGGCACTTCCGAGAGCAAATCAGTATTTTACTGCGTGGCATGAGATTTATCATCTGTTGTTTGATGAAGTTTCTTTTGACCATTTGATTGAATCCGAAACCCTGATGGAAGAACGAAAAGCAGAATACTTTGCTGCGCTTATGCTTCTGGGAAACCTTATGCCGTACTTTGAGGGGTTAAAGGATATGGATTTCCAAGCAAAAGCGTTTCAGTGCATGAATGCTTTCCAATCTCCCTACAAGGCGGTGCTGATCTCTCTGTATGAGAGTGCAGTAAAGAATGGGAACACGGCTATTGCGGAAGAAGTTAAGGAAAACTTTGATGTGCAGGTTGAAGACATTGCACACAGATTCCGCGATTTGGGATTGGATGATTCCCTTGTACGGCCTTCGTATGTAGTAAATGTAAGTCCGCTGCAAGAGAAAATCAATAAGACGATTCGCAATGAGCCGGAAGTGGAATACCATAAAGACAATGAAGCATTTCTAAAAACGGTTTTAAGTGAATTTAAAATGCTGACGGGAGAGGCCGATGCTTAATATACCAGAGTATAAAGAATATGGTGGGGAAACCAAAATAGCACTTATGGATAACTCATCACTGGCATTTATGCACGAGTTGAGCCAGAGAAGCTATCCATCTGATAGAATCCTCAGCGTATACGATTTGATTCTGATACCAAAGTGGGTAATGGAAGAAATTGAGGATTCTACATACAGAAGTACCTATGTTGAGCAGCTTCAAGCACAAGGGTATCCTATTCGTTGGATTGATGAAACAAAGTACGGTGCTTTTGTCAATGATGAAGATGTGAATCTGTACTACATCGTTGAAGCCGCGGTATCGCGTGTGTCAGAGTTGATGCGCTTCCTTCGCAGAAAAGTGAAAACTGAAGATCTGATTGACTTGCCATCCGCAGAAGAATGGATGAATCAGCTGTACGATGAATGGCCGATCTATGGAAGAACGCTGTCAACGGGCCGCATTCTTAAAAAGAATGCGGGAGAAATCTCGTTGACGATCCTTGCTGAAATATTCGCGTGGTATCATGATGGAGTGAACAGCCTGACAATTTATACGCAGGATACCGATGCGCATGAGTTCCAAACGAATGCAGAGCGCATTTTAATGGGAAATTCTGAATTTACTCCTGCGCTGGATTCTCCGATTTCGGTGGCCTTTAAGTCAAATGACTTTATTTTGTGCCAGATGTATCGTGAGGGAGCCTTGACTTTGGATGCGGTGCGGCAGCTTCGCCGCGATGATAGAAAATTGACTTATACACGACAGCAAGCAGATAAGTCGATTATTTGCCGCAAAGAAGTTATAACGAAAGAGCAGTTCATTGATTTGATTCAGGATGCGACAGTTCAAATCCTGTTCTAAGAGCAATATGGTAGAAAAGGGTCAGCCCTAGTCTTTCGCAGGAAAGACCAGGGCTGGCTTTTTGTTTTAGAGAGAGTGTTCGTTCTTTCGGGATTGCTGCTGTTCGCGCTGTGCTTCTCGTTCTGTTCCCAGAATGTTATCTACATTAGTACATACAGTTTGGAGTTCTTTGTGGTAATCTCTGAAATAATGGTATGTGTCATACTGCGCATCTTTCTGAATGGTAAGCTGTTCCTTTTCGGCCCGGAGGTCTTTCATGGTCGGGAACTTTCCATCTGGGGAGTGCTGCTTTAGAATGCGGAGGGCTTCTTCATATTTTGCAATATCCTCTGCATGAGCCTGCCGGAAAGATTTCTTGTTGCCGGATTTCAAAAAATCACCATAGACTGATTTGGTGGAAAGGTACTGGCCTAAATAGCAAATCTGTTCGTTAACCTTTTTCAATTTGGCTTCGGTGAATTTGGCATCACTTCGGGCTTTCGCCATTTTGGATTGGATGGTGTCGGCGGTATCGGAGAGCTTTTCGTAAGAATCATATCCATGTTCCTGCACATAAGCGACGGTCCGTGCCATCTGCTGCAAATTAGAAATCTTGACTTTTTGCGCATAAGCGCGGCTCTGCTGTGCTTTTACACAGGTCTGCAAGTCAACCACAAGGCGCAGATCGGACTTGATGAACAGGATGCCCATAGAATTATCTGCTGCCCAGTGAGGATTGTTCTGCCTTGCTGTCCGTGCATTTTCTGCAAAAATGCGGAGAAGTCTGTCACGGTCATAATTGGAACCCAGCGCACGAGCTGAGATATACTTTTGTCGGTCAGCAGGCAGATAGCTGAATCGTCCGCGATGGTCTTTTACTGAAATTCCGTATTCTGCTTTTAATCTGTCTCTTATACACATCTCCGAGCCCACGAGACACTGAGCGATCTC
>ENA-OXZM01000065-OXZM01000065.1-human-gut-metagenome-genome-assembly--contig:-NODE-65-length-17812-cov-4.209270_pt1 | contig 17812 bp, 20 predicted proteins | sample MGYA00243421_ERZ652806 | MGnify/ENA primary metagenome ERZ652806 (study PRJEB26926, sample SAMN06164517) | human gut metagenome | biome: ENVO:00009003; feature: ENVO:2100002; material: ENVO:00002003...
AGATCGCTCAGTGTCTCGTGGGCTCGGAGATGTGTATAAGAGACAGGTCTTGAAAGTGCCAAAACACTTTCAAGGCTGCTTTTGTCAGGATAACCGATTACTTATTGTTTCTTCTCTTGCAGACAAACCATATCCATAGGATTCACACGCACACCATTCTGCATAACTTCAAAATGCAGGTGGAAACCTGTGCTGTCGCCGGTGCTGCCTACATACCCAATAACCTGCCCTGCCGTTACCGCTTCACCTGCGGTAACGGCAGTTTGCGTCATATGGGCGTACCGCGTGGACAAGCCCGCGCCGTTATCCAGCAGCACCTGATTGCCATAGCTGTCGTTCCAGCCGCTGACCAAAACCGTGCCGCTGTGGGCAGCCAAGATGGGTGTGCCTTCCGGCGCGGGAATATCCGTGCCGCGATGCCCAGCATTGCCGAAGGCATCCATTTCCCCGAAGTGGCAGGATATATAGGTGTGACCCGGCAGCGGCCAGCACAACTCGCCATCGGCAACAGCAATCCCGCCGCACAGGGCAAGCAGGCTGGGACGCATTTCCTCGGAAAGCAGTTCGTGCAATATGTCTTTTTGGTCTTGGGTGAAATTGTACAACTCAGCCAGTTCATCCACAGTTTTGCTGCTGACGGTGATGTGCAGGATGTATTCAGTCTGTTGCTCCGGGTCGGGGTCGTCCTCGGTGGGTTCGGGAGTTATGTCCACTTCTTCGACCTCGTAGGTGATCTCGTGCATAGACCAAAAGGCGTCTTGAATACTCTGCTTTTGGGCGGCATTGATAACGATAACATCGCTGTCGGAGTTTAGGTTGGTATCTACCGCAAAGATGGCCAGCACTTCGGGCCAGTAACTCGCCCAAGTGTGACCGTCCTCGTAGTCGTATTCCATCGTTGTTTCGCTGCATTCCGGGTGGGCGGATACGATTTCATTGATGGCCGCGCCGAAGTCGGCGTTGGTGTCGGCTACGATTTCGGCAATAGGGATGCTGTTGGGGTCGTTGGATTCATCGGCAAACAAGATGCCCATCGGTGAGCCGATCACCGCCGCAGCCGCGCCTATGACCATCGCCAGCAACAGCACCACGCCGCCCGCGCCAAGCAGCGCCAGCAGCGATTGCGCGGCGCGCCGCACAGTTTGGGAGAGCAGGGCTTTGATTTTGGCTGCGATATAATGAACGCCACGGCTGATTGCTTCAACCGTGGCTTGTTTATTGCTGATTGTGGGCAGCTTGGGTGCGTGGGTAACGATGGGAGCGGTATTGCCCGCCGCTGTGGCAGCCGTCTGCTTTTGCAGATAGCGGCGCACAGCCTCGCGGCTCAGGTGCTGCCGCTTTAAGCGCTGCTGCATTTGGGCTCGGTAGGGCGGCGGTGCTGGTGTGGCCGATGGCGACACAGGGGCTTGCGGCGCTGGTGTTTTGGCTGAGATGGCCTTTTGCCGGAAACGCTGCTTTTTGAACATTTTCCTGCGCTCGGTCTGCGTTGGAACAGTGACTTTCTCTTTTTCAGTCGGCTTCGATGCAGATTGGGTGCTGCCCTGCAAGGTGAGATTTTTCCGCTTCTCCTGCATTGCAAGAAACTTGCGGTAGCTCATGCGGGCGGTGCTTTTGGCGGTGTTGCCTGTATGGGCAACCACATCGGAAATGCCCTGCTGCACCTCGGTTTGTGCGTATTCTTCGGGTGATTCCTGCCGCTGCTCGGCAGCGCGTTCGCTCTGCGCCTTGGCCCGCATAAGTGTTTTGCGCACAAGCTGCTTGCGCTTTGCTTTAATTCCGGGCATCGTCGATCACCACATCGTCCAACTGGCGCGTGTATTCCGGGTAACGAAGTTTTACGGCCTCATACATATACGGTGCAAAGGAGCAGTCGAACAGGTCATAGGGCGTACAAGATTTATCATCGTACCCATTCCAAAGGTTATAGGCGAGCCGGGTCAGCTTGGTCGTACCGCTGGTCTGCCAACCGGCGGCCAGCGATTCCGGCTTGATTTCGTCCTTTTCAAAATTGAAACAAGCGTCAATGTTATTCCGAAGTGCGGGTACTGCTGTCAAGATGTAAATCAGTGCGCGGTGGTAGCTGTCCATTGCCTTGCAGCGGTTGAGGTGGGTTAAGTATGCCCTACGGTGAGGCGGGGTCATAAATTTGGGGTCAGTCATGTTTATATCTCCTTGAATTGGTAATATAGAATGTAAAAAGCAAAGGCCATGCTAGTTCATTAAGCAAAATCCTTTGCTATTAAGCAAACAGCGTTTGTTGATTTTCTTTGAAAAATCATAAATTATGCTTGATTTTGCTAACTGAGTTTGCTAAAATTGATTTATCGAGTGGAGGTGTTAGCTTGTTAGTCGAAGAATTTATAGAATTAGCAAAGAAAATTTGCGTACAAAAGTCTGAAGAGCAAACCGTTGAATTAAAGGCCGCACACATCGACTGCCCGAAAAGACTGTACGATACATTATCCAGCTTTTCCAACCAAGACAGCGGCGGCATATTGATTTTTGGCATTGATGAAAAGGACGATTATAAAGTTGTTGGCGTCTATGACCCGCAGGATTTGCAAAAGAAAGTGACTGAGCAATGCTTGCAGATGGAGCCCCCTGTTCGTGCAGTGTTCACACTGGCCGAGTATGATGGCAAAAGCATCTGCGCTGCTGAAATCCCTGCGGTAGATATATCAGAGCGTCCCTGCTTCTACCGCGGTGCAGGTCGTGTTAAAGGTGCATATATTCGCGTTGGGGATGCCGATTTACCAATGACGGATTATGAGCTTTACAGCTATGAGGCGTTCCGAAAGCATCTCCACGATGACGAGCGCCCGGTTGAGCGAGCCACCTTACAACTGTTGGATTCTGCCAAAGTGCAGGAATATATTCGCAAAATGAGCATGGATCGTCCGGGCTTTTCAAGGCTGACGCAAGAGCAAACTTATGAGATGCTGAATATCACCAGAGACGGCGTTCCTACTTTGGCAGCAGTGATGAATTTCGGTATTTATCCGCAAGGATTCTTTCCGCAGTTGAGCATCACCGCTATCGTTGTTCCCGGAACGGAAATTGGCGATTTAGACAAGGATTCTGCCCGTTTCATTGACAACAAGCGCATTGACGGCACTATTCCCGAAATGGTAGAACAAGCCCTGGGATTCTGCCGCCGCAATATGAAAACGCGAACGATTATCGACAAAAAGACCGGCGCAAGAAATGACAAAACAGAGTATCCCGTTGATGCCCTTCGTGAAGCAATTCTAAACGCCGTAATCCACCGTGATTACAGCATCCATACAGAGGGAACGCCGGTTCAAATAGATTTCTTCACCGATCGTGTAGAAATACACAGCCCCGGCAGTTTGTATGGCCGCATGAGCGTAGAACAACTTGGCATAGCAAAGCCCGACTTGCGTAACCCTGCACTTGCGGTTATGACCGAAATGCTTACGGAGGCAGAGCATCGCTACTCCGGGATTCCGACAATGCGTAATGCAATGAAAGAATATGGTCTGCCGGAACCGAAGTTCGAGAATCGCCGCAATGAATTTGTGGTCACACTTTACAACAACGGTGCTTCTATGGAAACTTCCGATGCTGTTGAAAGTGGGAAAAACTTACTGGAGTTTTGCCGCGAACCGAAAACCCGGCAGGAAATCGCAGACTATTTGAACATAGAAACAATTTTTTATGCTATGCAACATTATGTGCAGCCTCTTATTGTCGCCGGTAAATTGGCAATGACGATGCCGGAAAAGCCAAAAAGCAGGAATCAAAAATTCTATACGGTAAAGCAAAAATAATTATTGCATTAAGGCGGGCGGCAGCCCGCCTTTTTCTTGTGTAAAATCATGGTGTTATCGTTCTCCGTGGTCGATGGGCTTAATCTTTAGTTTGTTTCCGTCACGCTGGAATTGCTCATACTGTTCGGGGGTGCATTTCATCGGCAGAAAGCTGTGTACCATAGGCAGAAAGGCGATTGGGTAGTGGTAGAGTTTTTCGTAATAGGCCATCTGTTCATCGGTCAAACTGATAAGTCCATTATCACTATCCCCACAAACAATGAAAGACCCGGCAATGCAGCCATCATACCCATAAAGACGGTTTGGCGGCAAATCAAGGTCCTGCGCGGCGTCATTGCTGATAATGCAAGCGTTATCCCGCCACGGATGGCAAACGGTTAGATCTTCGCCTACAAGTTTCTGTCGTGCTTCGTATGTGTTGGGAATCGTGCGTTCCTCCGGGTATTTACCGGGCTGCACATACAGCACGCGGATTTCATTTTCACTCATAGGATTCACTCCATTTCACCGGGTTTGGTCGTGAGTAATTTGTATGTTTTGGTGTCTTTCGGTTGAGGGTTATTGAATGGGATAAGGCTGTTGCCCATCTTGATAATTCCCTCACCGGGTTGGGCCAACAGCAAATATTTCCGCTGCGGCTCGGACAAGCCGTACAGTTCTACTACGCTGTCAATGTCCTTGGTCTGACGCAGCATAACTACAAATTCGGAGTTTGCCAGCATTGCATAGGCTGTGTCATTGGTTAGGCAGTCTTGCACATTCTGCGTGATGCCGGTGGCGTAGGCGTTGTACTTCCTAAAACGTTTCCAGCTTGTGTACAGGAAATTGGCGCTCAAAGAATCGCGCAGTAGCAGATAGATTTCGTCAAAGTACACCCATGTGGCTGCTTTTGGGTCATTGCGTTCGTTGCTCATCACGGCGGTATTGATGTACTCCAGCATGGACAGCATGGCAACTGGCTTTAGCTGTTCCCCCAAGCTCTGGATGTTGAAGCAGATCAGGCGGTTGCTCATATCCACATTTGTAGGCTGGGCGAACACCTGCATACTGCCGGTTGCGAAAATTTCCAGTGCAAGTGCCAATTCTTTGGAACGGTTGTCGCCCTGACTGTTCAGCGCCGCCCACAAATCCTTGATGGTCGGGCAAGGCGCTGTGTATTTAGATTCGATAAGCGGTTTGTAAATGCTCCTCAATGCGCGGTCAATCAGACTTCTATCTCCGGGCAGAACATTTTCTTTTTTCATAATCTGTTCGCACAGGCTCAACACAAACTCTGCTTTTGCCACATAGGGCGGGATGTCCGTGGATTTGTCTGGCTTAAAGTCCAGTGGATTGAAATAGGTGCTGCTATCCACCGAGATATTGACTACCTCGCCGCCCAACTCCTGCACAAGCGGCGCATATTCATTTTCGGGGTCTACGATATAAAACCGGGCCTTGGTAAAACGCAGATACAGCATAAGGATTTCCAGTTTGACGAACATAGACTTACCGCCGCCGGATGTCGCCACAACCATTGCATTGCCGTTGACGAGAGTTGTGCGCAGCCCGATGATAAGATTACCTGTGACCGCGTTTCGGCCATAGCAGATGCCGCCCGGAGTGAGAATTTCTTGCGTATTGAACGGTACAAGTGCTGTCAGCGATTTCGTCAGCATCGTGCGCACACTCTCGATGCGGCGCAAGCCGTAAGGCATGGCCGTGTTAAAGGCGCGTTCCTGCTGAAAATACAACTCGGTGAATCGGCAGTTATAGTTTGCCGCCGTGGTTTTCAGTGCATCGGTTTCCAACGCGAGATCTTCCAGTGTGTCAGCAAAGTAAGTGACGGTGAGCAGGCTCAAAAACATTTGCTGGTCATTTTCCGTCATTTCTTTACGGATGCTGGCAATGATGCGATCCTGTTCCTGCGTCCGCTGCGGTACGGAGGAAGTGAAGTCCAGATTTTCCACGGTTTTCTTATTGAAACGGACTTTCTCGGCATCGGTTTTCATCTGCGCATTGTCAATTTCCTTGAAAGCATCCTCGGTTTCCACCGGCTCAATGTCGATTGATAACACAATGTATGGCACTTGCTGAAGCAGTGCGGAGATAAACTTATCATCAAGCTGCTGCGGGTACTCGCTGATCGTCATGCACTTGGCATAAAAATCCTCGATTTCAATATGCTTTTTGCAAAAGCGGATGCAGTCCGGGGCGATAGAATCGCGGAAGTCCTGCCCCAGTTTGGCGCAATTATCAAACTCGAAGTTAAAACGACCCTCCTCGGAAATGCGGAAAAACTTGTGCAGTACCTCCAGCCGTGCGCGGTTGTCCAGCGGCGTGACGGCACATTCCAAGGCAGAAAATGCAGACAGCAAATGCCCCTGCACCTGTACAAAGCGTTCGCGGGCCTCTTTTACGCCGGGTTTGTTCGTGGACACGATGATGTACTTATGCTGCACCACATTTCCATTTTCGCGGGCGTTGGCCTTGATTTGGCGGTTACGCTCGGCGCGGAGGGCATCAAAGCCGTCGTTCTCGCGGTGGTACAGCACATCACGGGCAAAGGCTTTTTCATCCATGCGCTGGCTGACGATGCAGACTTGCATCCAGCAGTCAGCGGGGATGCCCGCGTAGACCGTGCCAAGCTGCGTTAGAATATTCTGCTTGGCCGCGTCACTCTGCATGGCGTAGTTGATGTCGCTGATTTGCCACATCAAGCTGAACACATTTTCCGATTGCCAAACACCGTCTGCATAGATTCTGTCGATGGGGATGCTCTGCTGCACGGAACGGGGCATTTTATAGCTGCCGCGTGTTTTTCGCGTAGATGCGTACTCACTTAATCTCAATGTTTATCACCTTTTTTCTTTTTGCAATATTTGTTTTCGGTTTTCCACAACCGCCAGTCGTTACGGATAATTGTGCTGTCTATTACAACAAGCAGGAATTTTTCAAAGGTCAGACAGTCATAAGTAAAAAATCCTGCTGCTGCAATCGGCGCAGCGGCCACAATGCAGATCCAGCCCGCCGTTTCATGACCCAACAGCGGGGTTAGCCCCAAATAGACCGCAACTGCCACGGCAATGGCCGCGCCGGAGCAAATCATCTGCCGCAGATTCAGCCCCAAAAAGATTTCCTCTTGGTAATGGCGGATTTCTTTATTTATCGGAATTTGCATATTACAACCCCATCATTTCATGGATAATTCGGTCAGAGCCTTTGATAAGGCCAACCAATACGAGCATATAGAAAACTGTTTCTGCAAGATAACTCCACACAATAGTGGTTGCCTCGCCGCCTGTCACAGTCGGCGTACCGACAAATGCTGAGTAAATCACGCAGGCCAGTACAATGACCGCACCCTCTAAGCACACGCCGACATAACTTTTCAAAAACGATATGCCCACGGATTGTGTGCTTTCCCCCGCAAAAGCCGCCAGCGGCAGCGGAGCCAGCGCTGTGTACATATACAAACGGAAGAAGCGACCATACACGGTAAGAATCATTACAAAGGAAAGCACCGTAATGAACAAGCTGCCGAGAATCGTTACGAGCCATAGCGGTATGCTGGCGAGAAATCCCACATTTTCGATAGCGGTCTGCATTTCTGCGGGCAGCGACACCATAGCTTCTGAGATACCGCCCATGCTGTCGGCCATATCTGTGACGATGCCGTTACAGATAGAAAACACATTCAGCATAATTTCCATGCCGTATCCCACAAGTGCCTTTGCCGCCACAAAGCGGAGAAAGTAGTGGATAGCAGCTTCGGGGCGTTTTAACTCGTGAAAATTCATTGTGTTTTTGCATAGCGATATAGCAAAGAACAGCACGACCAGTGCATAGCCAATGCCAACCATACCATTGTGCAGTGTCTGCATCACGCTCCACACTGCGCCGCCCTTAAAAGTTTGGGGGCCGGTTGTCACCAGCCCCCATAACTCGCCCAGCTTTCCATTCCATGTGGAAAAAGCATTGTTCAGATTCTCGACGATCCAGTTTTGATTCAAGTTTTCACCCTCTTTCAGATAAAAGAAAACAGCCGACAGAAAGTCTGCCGACTGCATAGCTTAATTAAAAAAATTGTTTGTTATTAGGGTGTCCATTGTAGAAGCAACTGCATCACACACTTCATCAAAGCTGATAGTGGAAGCGTAGTCGAAATCTTTTCGGTAATTATCCCATTGCCTACGCATAATCTCGCTGTTTCGCACCGCTTCCACAATTGCTCTATAATCTTGCAAAATCGAATCAGAGCCTCGCTTACTGGCTGTAGCCATCAGTGCCGCCCCTAAAGCGGGAAAGTCTATATTTTCTGCTTGCAGTTTGGTAAGGATATAGACATCATAATAATCTCTTGGCCGGGTATTCTGGTCACTGCGAGATATTACAGTCTCCAGCTTTTCCGCCAGAATGGTGGCCAAATTGTATGCCATAACTTGAATATGACGATCTTCCAGCATCAACTTGTAGTCATATTGAATTTCGCGTGGTGTGATTTTATCGCCAGTAGTGATGTCCAGCTTTAAGGGAACTGCCATAGGCGAAAAATCGGCTGTCAAAGCTACGCGGTATCCAGTATATTCATCACCCTCCCGGATTTCACCAATGCTTTTGAATGTAAATGTGATGTCATCGTCAACAGGAACGGTGAGAATCTGCTCTATCATTTTTTGGACGGCATCCTGCGTAACTGGATAACCCTTTATGGTTGCATCCATATCCATTGTCGCTCTGGAGTTCAGCCCCACCATAGAGGAAATTAAAAAGCCACCTTTGATAATGTAATTATCCCGATACGGGGATAATGATACCCGCTCCAAGAATCGTTCCAGCATATAATTTTGCAGAACAAGCTGTGCGGAAATCTGGTTTTCTTTCGCCAGCTTTTTCATAATCGCTTTCAGCTGCATAGCGTTTTTCATAATAGTACCTCCAAATAAGGACGCAGCCGTTTTTCTACGCGTAGTTGATGAGCATATTCCGAAAGCAAAGGAATGTTCTTATCTTTACGGCCAGCGTACCGCTTGAATGCATCTGTAATGATCTGAATATCCGTGTGGCTGATGGGCTTTAGAATTTCACATAGGGTTTTTTCTGCATTGTAGGCCCGGACTGTATTTCCGGCAGGGGTGTCAACCAGCGCGATTCCAAGACTGTAATAAGGCTCTTTCTTGCAAGAGCATAAAATTCCCGCTGCTTTTGGACTGGATGTATTATATCCATAGGGAAATGCCATGTGAAACTTGTGTGGTGTCCTGTCAGTCAAATCATGCAGAAACAGTGCGGTATCCAATGCAAATACACCACGCTTATATCGCTCTTGAATGGATACAAATTCATCCTCCCAAACTTCCGGCAGGGTATATACCCCACGGGAGACCTGATCTAAACGGCCTGTATCGGCCAAATATTTCAAACTTCCGCGTGATATTCCGGCAGAAGAAATCATAGCAGCAGTTACGATGCCATTATTTTGGGAAGCCAACTCTATAATCTTCGTTGTAGAATCCATAGCACACACCTTCTCTCGAATTGACTTTCACGCTAAACATTATACGCTTATTTAGCATAAAAGTCAACAAGACGGCATCGCTTACAGAATCATATCAAGAATATCCTTTGCAAAGTAAATGACCACGCCGCCAAAAAACGTCATAAAACCTTGCGCCCGCTGGCTGGCATCGTGGCCTTTGAGAGCAAGGCCGATTTGCACGATGCCGAACCCCAGCAGGATTGCGCCGATGGCTTTGATGGCGCTGAACACAAAGTCGCTCAGATTGTTGATGGTCGTCAGCGGATCATCTGCAAAGGCAGGCATGGCCATAACAAAAGCAGCGGCAACCACCGTCGCCGCCACAAGATAAAGGCGCTTGATTTTGCGGTCATTCGCCTTGGTCGTATTGAGAGAAGCTTTCTTCATTTTCATAATAATTTTCCTCCGGGTGTTTTTCTAAGTAGTCGAGCTGTTCGTACATTTCTTCGGTGATTTCGGGTGCTGTCGCGGCGGCAACAGCATCCATTGTAATAGTGGCCGCGTCGCCCATATAGTCGGGCGGCATTACATAAGGCTCACCTCCTGCATCGGGCGTATATTTTACATTGGGATGCTTTAATAAGTTATACTTTCGATCAATTACCGGGTCCTCGCTGCGCATCAGCAGCAGGCACTCATCGTCACGCATACGGCGGATTTCGTCGGGCATACACAGTTCGCGGCCAGCGGTTTGCAGGCTGTCGCTGCTGCTGCCCCGGCTGCCTTTGCCAAAGCCGCAGGCGTTGGGCAACCTCTTTCCACTTCAAAACGCGGCGATACTCGCCGTCCTCTGTACGTCGGGTGATTTCGAGATTTTTGCCCATGTGGTCAAGAAAGCCGTGCCCACCATCATGGAAGAACCATGTGCCGCCGCCGATGCCGTATTCTTTTTTCAGCCAGCGGGCTTGATCTTCCTCGATAGGAAGTACCTGTGCAGAGAGATATTGCTGAATGCGAAATTTGCTATCTTCAAACCCGCCGCCTTTGCACAGTGCATCGGTAATGTCCTGCTCCGTAATGTACTTGCCGGATGCGTCAATGATGGGCTTGTTCCACTTTTTGGCTTCTGCTGCAAGGTCGATATTTTTTACCTGTTGCTCATGGCTCGGCAGCCCTGCCTTTTCAGAATCTTCGGGAGTAAGAGTAAGCTGCTCCATCTGCTGCTGCACGGGTGCTGCCTTGATGGGAACCATCTGCTACTCCTCATCGTTCATAAGGTTCCGGTTCTGATTGTTTCAAATTCTCTAACTCCGGCAATAGATAATTAACCTGACGATAACCATATTCATCTACATAGAAAGCCTGTGTTTCGCTCCTGTTGTGGATCACAATAATATCACTGATAGAAACAGAACGCATCTTTTGAGCATTGGGACGGTTGCTTTGGTTATGCGCTATATAAATATCTTCAGGCTCATCCCAGCGTTCCATCTGTCCACTATAAACGAGTTTATAATCCGCAGCCTTCATACGGGTTTTCGCATAAGCATAGTTTCTGAAAACGAAATTACGGTTATTGGTTTGGTAAATCTCATAAGGGTAAGTATGTCTCTTTTCTTTACGAAAGCCGCCCGGCCAATAGATGTCCCGCGGCAATCCTAATGACTTGTCCAACTTATCCGGGAACACAACCGGGGTAATCGGCATACCAACCTCAGTGGCTTTCAAGATTTCCTTTCTAAACTTGTCTACATCTGTAAAGGGAGTAACATATCCGACTATTTTTCCATCATCACTAAGATATTCGATGTAGCCAATTACGTTATCAGAATTTCCCATTTGGTTTACCTCAATAAAAAAGACCCTGTACAAATTTGTACAGAGCCTTGTGTGAATACTAATTCGGTTTTATGCGGGACGATTATTGCTGCGTTCGCTGCGCTTGATGCCCATGAACGGAGGAACCGAGGAACGGGTCAAGCCTTGTTCACGCGCCTTTTGCAGTTGGTATTCATGCAGTGCAATCGTATCCAAGAGATCCCGCATTTCCTGCGTCGCACGATAGTAATTGATGCCGTATCGCTTGCATACAGCACTTAAATTGTTCAGCATTTCGATGCTTTCTTTGGACATACGCTTCACTTCAATGTCAATATGCTCGTTCATACGTGACCTCCTTTTATGAAAGATAAGTGTTAAATATTGTAAGTGCAGCATTATCCGCGATCATCAACATAATAGGACCGCCAGACTGCTTTGAGAAAATGCGGACCGCACCAAAATCACTTATATAATGTCTGGCCAATTCATCAGTTTTTGCTTCAAAGGTTACAACGCCATTTTTTCCACTGTCGATAGAAAGCTGAATGCCAAAAGCAATCATCATCCGCCCAATATCGACATATTTTCGATGCGAAACCAGTGTGGGATTGCTGTCGGGGTGGCTTTCAATATATTCGATATAAACAAACATGCTCTCCGGCGTTTCACGATATGCACCCAAAGCAACGATTTCTCCATCCTCGGTTTTGGCTGCGTATTTCTCTAAATCCGGGTCACCGATAAATTCGCTTGTCCAATCCGTTTGCCAGCAGGATTTTGTACCGGCAAGGTCAGCGTCTGTGGCACGATCTATTTCAATGGGGATTTTTCGTTCGGTTGCTGTTTCTGTAACAAAATATTGCAGTATCATTTTCTCACCCCTGATTGTATTATATCGAATTGTCATGGAAAAATCAATAAATGATTATTGCCCACTCTTTTCCAAACAGCTAATTATCTCCATCATTTTGTATTCTGACGGAGATTTTAAGATAAATGATGGAGATGATCATCATCGTTCAAGTCTTTCCCAAAAAGACAATTTACCTCCATAGCGCTCGTCCTGTGGTCGCACTTTGGCAGCGGGCAGTTCACCGCTTGCCATATCCGCGACTTGCGGGAGAAAAAGTAGTCGGCTGTATCGGTCTGCCTGATCCTTGGATAGCCCTATGACCTTATCGCCATTTAGTCCGCAAACGAGAAAGCGCCCACGAACAGTCACGCCCTCATCATTGACCTGCCTGTTATATTTCAGCTGGCTTTGCGATTTACTACATATCAGCCCGATGCGTGGAGTCCCGAACGGTTTTAGGATTTGGCTCTCGCCCTCAACAACTTCGGAAGCAGCCGCCATCGCGCTGGGAAAACCCGCTTGATAAGGGCAGTAGCCGGGTTCAACAACTAATAATCTTGTCATCGGTGCCCCCTCATCTGCTGCCGTGCTGGTGGGCGCGGGCGTAGTTTTCCAGCAGTTTTACGATAACCTGCTGCATCTGGTCGCTTGTAAAGCCTTTCGGAAAGTATCGTTCAACTTTTGCAACGGGAATCATAAGCTGCGGGTCACGCGGCTTTACACTTGGCGGCTTAGCGGCCATAATATGCTGGATTTTTTCTGGTGTCAGTACGCTTTCCTTGCTGGCCTCCTTGAGTTTTTGTGCTTGTGACAGTGAGGGAGTACAGCCCTCGGATTCCATATAGGACAGGAAGTCCTCTTGTTCTTCTGGAGTAAGGTAGCTAAGTTCCACGGCGGGTGTGGTTTTTAGCTTGCCATCATCCACCATTTTCATAAGTTCGGGGGTGAGTTTGTTCAGACGGATAAAGCGCTGGACTTGCTTAACACTTTCACCGGCTTCATCCGCGACAATTTGGTTTGAACGACGCTCATCAAAATTCGGGCCAAGTTGGCCCGAATTTATTTTTGACGGTCTGCCGCTCTTTCGCTTTATAGCTTCCAGCTTCATCTGATACGCTTTCGCCTTTTCACTCGGTAGAATATGCTCTCGCTGGCAGTTGGAATCTACCATCAGAATAATAGCAGTATCATCGTCCATATCCCGCACGATGCAGGGCATGGTTTCCACGCCAGCCCGCTGGCTGGCATGGCAGCGGCGGTGGCCCGCCACGATTTCATACCCACCATCCTGCCGAGGGCGAACAATGGCCGGAGTCATAACGCCGTATTCCTTGACACTGTCCACCATTTTGTCCATCTCGTCATCGTCACGAACTTGAAAAGGGTGATTCCGAAAGGGATGTAGTTCCGTCAGCGGCAAGATTTGAATTTTCTCTAATTTTGCTTCCTGCCGCTCCTGCTCACTCGAAAAGAGATTATCGAGTGAGGGCAGATTGATGTTGCTGCCGTACTCTCTCATTCTCCGTCACCTCCTTGGCAAGCGCTTTGTATGCCAAACTGGCCGGGCCGTTGGCATCGTAAGTCAGCACGCTATGTGTACTGGCAGCGCTTTCTGCTGTGCGCGTACTGACCGGGATTTCTGCACGGTAAATTTTCAGCGCGTGACCGTAGGCGCTGCGCAAGGCAGCACATACATCTTTGGATAGGTTGGTGCGCTTGTCCACCATCGTCAGCACAATGCCGTCAATATCCAGCCGGGGATTGATACGGCGCTTCACTTGGTTGACAGATTTGAACAGGGATACCAGTCCTTTCAGCGCAAAATGCTGTGCTTGCACCGGGATAAGCACCCTATCTGCCGCCACAAGTGATGCCACGGTGATGATGCCCAGCGAGGGCATACAGTCGATCAGGCAGTAGTCGTATTTGTCCTTGAACGGCTCCAGTGCCTGTTCCATGACTCTTTCGTGTGCCATGACGGTTACAAGACTCACTTCCATGTCGGACAAACCGATGTCGGAGGGAATGAAATCCACTTTTTCTTCGTGGTGCAGCACCACTTCGGGCGGATTCTCGCACTTGATAACAGATTCAATAAGGTCGCTGATTGTTGCACCGTTTTCGCAGCCATCATAGCCGAGATAACTGCTCAAATCGCCCTGCGGGTCGGCATCCACCAACAGCACCTTGTAGCCCATTGCCGCCAGCGCTGTGCCAAGATTTACAGTGGTGGTCGTTTTTCCTACGCCGCCCTTTTGGTTTGCAACTGCAATAGTTTTCATATTCTGCTCCTTTACCGTTCCATGCTAATAAGCCGACGAGCCGCCAGCAAATAGTCGTTATAGTCCTTTCCGATGGCCGGAGGTGTGTCCTGTACAATATATCCGCGCTCTGCCAGTCTTTTTGCAACGATTTTCGTGAAGTTCCTGCCGGGGTCATCGCGGTCAAAGCAAAGCGACACATACCTAACTTCGGGATGTTGCTGCAAAAAGTAGTCAATCGGCTGGTGGTTCAGCCCACCCAACGCCAAGTAGTGGACGCTGCGCCACGGTGCATCGTGCTTGTACTGCCGCAGTGTTGCGCCGGACATAGCATCAATAGGGGCTTCGTAGATTTCCACAGTATCACAGGTTTCAGTCTCGGCAGGAATCAGAAAACCATACTGCTTTTGACTGCCCGCGACATCGCCGCGAAACCCGCCTTGACAGCAACGCTGAAAAGCAGAGCGCGGTACACCTTCTGCGTCCTTGCCCACAAACACGCAGTTGCGATAGCTGCCGCGTGTGGTTTGGTACAGGATACCGCTGTTCACGCAATAACGCAGGACTTTCGGGCTGATGCCACGGTGCATCAGATAAGCGGTGGCCGCTTCGGTGTTTCGATCTGCGGCTGGCAGTTCAAACGGACGGACCGTATGCTGCCGGGTAGGTGTTGCTTTAGCCGCCTGAATAGAAACGGGCATTGGAGTCATCGCACTCAACAGCCGTATTGCCGACACAAAATTCATACCCTCAACCTTCGTCAGATAGTCGATAGCATTGTTGCCGCCCACACTTTGAGCGTACCAGTGAAACTTCCCATTTGCAGGGGTAATAACAAGGCTGCTGTGCGTTTTTGTGCGATATTCCTTGTCTGTTTTGCGAACAAGCTCGCCGGGATGGTAGGTTTCGAGATACTGCATTACACTGATGCGCCGTGCAGCCTCGATATTTTTCTGATATTTGCCCATGATGACCTCCGATTTTTGAAATAAAAAGCACCTTGCCTGCGGACAGGTAAGATGCTTGTAAGAAACAATATTCTCTTTTCAGCTGGCTGTTTCTTCAGCCGGCTGGAGAGGGGGTGTGGGGGAGAGGAACGAAGCAACCCCCGTTCCTATAAAAGTGTATAGTATCCCCTTGGTGCATTTATATTGATTTTACGTTGTATGCTATATTTCGCACGTTGCAAAGGTGACCCTTATAAGGTATAATCTATTATGATAAGGTAAGGCAGGTGAGCATCCATGCGTTTTTTCTTGATGCAGCGTGACCATCAAGTGGCTGTTATTGAAATAGCCGAAAAAACCGGCGATATAATTGATGTGGCTGAGGTTCTTTCTGCGCAAAGAATCCCCCTCGGCGCAAAACATATCAACGGCAGTTTCGATGTTCTCTCCCTGCGTAAATGGTGGGCCGGGCGTGGTATTCCTGCAAGCCGCTCCGGGCTGGAACACGCGCTGGAAGCGCTGCACGTTCCCTATGCGGAACTTCTGCTCGTCAAGTGCAGCGGCCTGAGCCTTTCCGATCAATATTGGGTCACTCCCTGCGATGCTCCGCAACGCTGGCATGATGTAAACTTTTACGAGAATGACTTTTCTGACGATGTGGGCCGCGCCTTGTTTGGTGAGGGCGTTCTCTCTGCACAGCCGGATTTGTGTTCTCCCTGCAATACCTCGGACGGCTTTTTACAAAAGCGCTGGCGCATTGCGGACAGAAAACGGATTCTGTTAAAGGCCGGTTCGGGCATTTACCAGCAAGAGCCTTACAATGAAATTGTGGCCTCTGCGTTGTATGATACCCTCGGTATGCCGCACGTTTCTTATTGGCTCGTAGATCAGGGCGGGCAGGTCATGTCCGCTTGCGAGTGCTTCACTGACGAACGTACAGAACTTGTCACCGCTGCCCAATTTATGCGACTGCTGCCGCAGCAACAGGGCATTTCCAACTGGCAGCACTTTAACGATTGCTGTAATGCAGTTGGAATCTCCGATGCACAAAAAAATGTCTGCAATATGCTGGCCGCCGATTATATCTTAGCCAACACAGACCGACACTTGGGTAATTTCGGTTTTCTCCGTGATTCCGAAACACTGGAGTGGAAAGGACTTGCCCCTATCTATGACAGCGGCACAAGCCTTTGGCAGATGACACTCACCCGCGCCATCAGCGCAGATGCAATGGTTCCGGCAAAGCCGTTTGAAACGTCGCAGCAATCTCAGCTAAAATTGATCGCTCCTTATGTGGATTTGCCGCTGGAGCGCCTTGATGGATTTTCTGGCAAGGCAAAGGATATCTTGGAGGATGCTGCCCAGTTTGATGATGGGCGAGCCGCGAAAATTGCTGCCGCGGTTGAGGGCAGAATCCAAATGTTTCGATTGAATAGGGCATAGTCCGAAATGGTTCCAAAGCATACGGTTTGTGAACTGACTACAAATTGTAGGCAGTTGGAAAAAGCAGAAGCTATGTGTTGCTGGTTACTGCCGATGATAGTTGTGCGCCAACTGGTGACAAATTGTCAGCAGTTGAAATAGAGGCAAAAACAGCGTCCTCCCGGTTACATTCGGAGGACGCTGTTTCCATATATTCACTGGCGTGTACCTATGCACTGCTTTTTTCAGTTGGCTTTCCCTGCTGGCTAAACTCTTTGGCAAGAGCAGCCATCTTTTGTGCCGGTCTATAACTATCCAGCACATGAGGACTGACCAAGAAATTTAGGATGCAAACTTTTGGTATCATGTAGCTGCTACCTATTTTGAAGTACCGAAAATATCCATTGCTGCACCACGTTGTAATGGTATTATGATGGTAGCCGGTAAACTTGCTGACTTCCGTAGCGCTTAGTACATCGCTGTATGGCCGCATCTTGCATTTCAGAAAAGCTGCAAATTTGTCTTTGTCTTTTGCCGTGTCAAGATTAGCCCATTCCCGCAGCGTAAGGGTTTTCCTTGGACTGCCATTGTTCCAACTTGCCGAGTAGTAACCAGTTGGGGGCGTATATCTTTGCGGGCTGGATTGGCGCTTTTTTAGGTAGGCAATAACATCCTTTGTGTTGATAATGTACTGCCGCGTTTTCTTGCCGGTATCTATGCAGGGCACAAGCCCGCTTTTCAGCAAGTATCGGGCTGTCTTTTTACTGATATGGCAGATGACACGCATCTGTTCCAGCCCGATTTTTTCGGGGTAAGTTTCCTTGATTTTTGCAAAATCATAACTGTAATCCACTATAATCACCGTCCGCTATTTGAACTCATCAACAGCAGGTAGGGGGCGGTTTGATTTTTCCGATAAGGGGATTTTTGCATAAAATTTAGTCAACGTAATTCTGTAAATGCCTGTTGTAATAAGGAAAATCAGCCTATTTTGTTCTCTCCGGCTTTTCTCTCCAACATCTCTCCAACGTGCCAAAAACGCCTATTTTTCTCTCATTTTTCCCGGAAAATCAGCTTTTTGAAATGGGTTCAAATTGCGACGCTTTGACGTTAAAAAGGACTTCTTTTTTGACCTTTTTCTTCGTTTTGCCGCTGAATCATCTTCCGACAACTTCCGCTTTTTACTGGCAAATTCCGTCAGTGGCGGTGTAGGCGCTGTCTCTTATACACATCTCCGAGCCCACGAGACACTGAGCGAT
>ENA-OXZM01000093-OXZM01000093.1-human-gut-metagenome-genome-assembly--contig:-NODE-93-length-14839-cov-5.956575_pt1 | contig 14839 bp, 9 predicted proteins | sample MGYA00243421_ERZ652806 | MGnify/ENA primary metagenome ERZ652806 (study PRJEB26926, sample SAMN06164517) | human gut metagenome | biome: ENVO:00009003; feature: ENVO:2100002; material: ENVO:00002003...
CCGTTACCTCAATAGTAACCATTATGAAGTTAGCTAAGATGTAACATTTAAAAAGTATAGAAAGAGGTGTATGCCTTGACTGAAGATATTAAAAAAGAAGAAGTGAAAGAAGAGGAAGCTACGGAGACAACTGAAGAAGTTGTAGAGGAAGTAAGCGAACCTTCTGAACTTGAAGAAGCCCAAGCGCGTGCCGAAGAATTTGAAAACAAATACCTTCGTGCCCATGCAGAAATGCAAAACATTCAGCGACGTGCAAATGAAGAACGTCAACAATTGCAAAAGTATCGTAGCCAAGATTTGGCAAAAGCGATTTTGCCATCACTTGATAACCTTGAACGTGCTCTTGCCGTTGAGGGCTTGACTGATGATGTCAAAAAAGGTTTGGAAATGGTGCAAGAAAGTTTAGTGCATGCTCTTAAAGAGGAAGGAATTGAAGAAATTCCAGCAGATGGTGATTTCGATCATAACTTCCACATGGCTATTCAAACAATGCCTGCAGATGATGAACATCCAGCAGACACGATTGCACAAGTTTTCCAAAAAGGGTATAAACTCCACGAACGCGTCTTACGTCCAGCTATGGTAGTTGTATATAATTAATTGAAAACTTGTCCGAAATGACAGAAAACTATGAATGAAAGATAAAAAAAGCAAAATAGAAATTAAAGTAAAAAGGGGAAAACATATGTCTAAAATCATTGGTATTGACTTAGGTACAACAAACTCAGCAGTAGCAGTTCTTGAAGGAACTGAATCAAAAATTATCGCAAACCCAGAAGGTAACCGCACAACTCCATCTGTTGTGTCATTCAAAAACGGTGAAATCATCGTTGGTGACGCTGCAAAACGTCAAGCAGTAACAAATCCAGATACAATCATCTCTATCAAATCTAAGATGGGTACTTCTGAAAAAGTTTCTGCAAACGGTAAAGAATACACACCACAAGAGATTTCAGCTATGATTCTTCAATACTTGAAAGGTTATGCTGAAGATTACCTTGGTGAAAAAGTAACTAAAGCAGTTATCACAGTTCCTGCTTACTTCAATGATGCACAACGTCAAGCAACAAAAGACGCTGGTAAAATCGCTGGTCTTGAAGTAGAACGTATCGTCAACGAACCAACAGCAGCAGCCCTTGCTTATGGTTTGGATAAGACTGATAAAGAAGAAAAAATCTTGGTATTCGACCTTGGTGGTGGTACATTCGATGTATCTATCATTGAAATCGGTGATGGTGTAATCGAAGTTCTTGCTACTGCTGGTAACAACAGACTTGGTGGTGATGATTTTGATAATGCTATTACACAGTATATGTTAGATGACTTCAAGGCTAAGGAAGGCGTAGATCTTTCTACAGATACAATGGCACTTCAGAGATTAAAGGTTGCTGCTGAGCAGGCTAAGAAGGAATTATCAAGTGCTATGCAGACTAACATCAACCTTCCATACATCACAGCAACAGCAGAAGGTCCAAAGCATTTTGATATGACACTTACAAGAGCTAAGTTCGATGAACTTACACACGACTTAGTAGAAAAGACAGCTGAGCCAGTTAAGAACGCACTTTCAGATGCAGGTCTTACAGCTTCAGAACTTTCAAAGGTATTATTAGTTGGTGGTTCTACAAGAATTCCAGCTGTACAGGATAAAGTAAAGCAGTTAACAGGTCACGAACCTAACAAGTCACTTAACCCAGATGAATGTGTTGCTATCGGTGCTTCTATTCAGGGTGGTAAGCTTGCTGGTGATGCCGGTGCTGGTGATATCCTTCTTCTTGATGTAACACCACTTTCACTTTCAATTGAGACAATGGGTGGTATTGCTACAAGACTTATCGAGAGAAATACAACTATTCCTACAAAGAAGAGCCAGATATTCTCCACAGCTGCTGATAACCAGACAGCCGTTGATATCAACGTAGTACAGGGTGAAAGACAGTTTGCCAAGGATAACAAGTCACTTGGACAGTTCAGACTTGATGGTATACCTCCAGCAAGAAGAGGTGTTCCACAGATTGAAGTTACATTTGATATCGATGCTAATGGTATCGTTAATGTATCTGCTAAGGATCTTGGAACAGGCAAGGAGCAGCATATTACAATAACAGCTGGTTCTAATATGTCTGATGAAGATATCGATAAGGCTGTTAAGGAAGCTGCTGAGTTCGAAGCTCAGGATAAGAAGCGTAAGGAAGCTATCGAAGTTCGTAACGAAGCTGACTCTATGGTATTCCAGACACAGAAGGCTCTTGATGAAGCTGGCGACAAGCTTGATGCTAACGACAAGGCAAATGTTGAGGCAGACCTTAACGCACTTAAGTCACTTGTTGAATCAACAGATGCTGAGAATATGACAGATGCTCAGGTTGATGAGATTAAGGCAGCTAAAGAAAAGCTTATGACATCAGCACAGAACCTCTTTGCTAAGATGTATGAAGCAACTCAGGGTGCAGGCACAGCCGGTGCTGGTCCTGATATGGGAGCTGGCGCAGGTGCTGATAATGCACAGGGAAGCGCACCTTATGGTGATGATGTTGTAGATGGTGACTACAAGGAAGTATAATTAAGTAATATATATGATGTGGTCTATGATTATTGAAGGTTATAATATCAGAGTTAATGCAATTAACAATGATTAATTATGGAGTTATATAAAGACTTCTTAAGACTTGACAATTATAGATGAAATCAGAAAGGAAGTCAGGACTCGTATCAGGGTACCTGACTCCTTTCGGGTATAGAAAGGCGGAACCTATATGGCAGAAAAGAGAGATTATTATGAGGTCCTTGGTGTGCCTAAGGACGCAGATGATGCAGCAATTAAAAGAGCATATAGACAGTTAGCTAAGAAGTATCACCCTGATATGAATCCGGGAGATAAAGAGGCTGAGGCTAAGTTTAAGGAAGCATCAGAAGCATATGCAGTTCTTAGTGATGCAGATAAGAGAAGACAGTATGACCAGTTCGGACACGCAGCATTTGAAGGCGGTGCAGGTGGAGCTGGCGGTGGCGGCTTTGATTTTGACTTCGGTGATATGGGCGATATATTTGGTGATATATTCGGTGGCATGTTCGGAGGAGGTTCAAGCAGCAGACGTAACAGCAACGGACCAAGACGTGGTGCAGATATAAGAGTTAATGTAAGAATTACATTTGCAGAGTCAGTTACAGGAACTAAGAAGAAGATAGATGTAACACTTAAGGATGAATGTTCTAAGTGTCACGGAACAGGTGCAAAGCCGGGAACAAGTCCTGAAACTTGTAAGAAATGTGGCGGACGTGGACAGGTAACAGTAACACAGCAGTCATTCCTTGGAATGATGAGAAGCGTACAGCCTTGCCCAGATTGTCACGGAACAGGTAAGATTGTTAAAGAAAAGTGTCCAGACTGCTATGGAACAGGTTATATAAGCAGCAAGAAGACAATTGAAGTTAATATACCTGCTGGTATTGATAATGGACAGTGTGTCCGTATTCAGGGCAAGGGCGAGCCAGGTACTAATGGCGGTCCAAGAGGAGATTTATTAGTAGCTGTAATGATATCAGCAGATCCAGCATTTGAGAGAGATGGATATAACATTTTCTCAGATGTTGTAATAAGCTATCCTACAGCAGTTCTTGGCGGAGAAGTCAAGGTAAAGACTGTTGATGGTGAAGTTATATATGAAGTTAAGCCGGGAACAGCTTCTGGCACAAGAGTAAGGCTCAGAGGCAAAGGTATGCCAACATTAAGAAATCCTCAGACAAGAGGAGATCATTACATTACACTTATTGTTGATATTCCTACAAAGCTTAATAATGAACAGAAAGAAGCACTTATGGAATATGATAAGACACTTACAGGAGAGGAACACAAACATCCAAAGAAGAAGGGCTTCTTTAAATAAATGCATAAAGTTCTTATAAAAATACAAACGAAATATATCATTTCATTGTTGTTTTTAAAGAATTATGATATAATCAAAGACACTGAGAAGTATCAGTCGAATAATTAAAAGAAAGGGGCTATTATTATAATGAGTAATATAGCAGATAAGTTTGAAGAACTTGGAGTAATTCCAGTAGTAGTATTGAATGATACAAAGGACGCACTTCCATTAGCTAAGGCATTAGTAGAAGGTGGTCTTCCATGTGCAGAAGTTACATTCCGTACAGAAGCAGCAGAGGAATCTATCCGTCTTATGCACGAAGCATATCCAGATATGGTACTTGCAGCAGGTACAGTACTTACAACAGAGCAGGTTGACAGAGCTGTAGCAGCTGGTGCTTCAGTTATCGTAAGCCCAGGATTTGATCCAGAAATCGTTGATTACTGTATTTCTAAGAACATTCCTGTTATGCCAGGTATCGTTACACCTTCAGAGCTTGCTCAGGCTGTTAAGAGAGGCCTTACAAGAGTTAAATTCTTCCCAGCTACAGCTGCAGGTGGAATTAAGATGATCAAGGCTATGTGCGCAGCTTACACTAATGTAAGAATCATGCCTACAGGTGGTATCAACACAGCTAACCTTGAGGAATTCTTATCATGCGATAAGATCTTCTGCTGTGGTGGATCATGGATGGTTAAGGGTGATATGATTAAGGCAGGAGAATTTGACAAGATTAAGGATATGACAGCAGAGGCTGTTGCTCTTGTTAAGAAGATCCGTGGCTAATCACCAGTGATTGTTAATATCAAAGATACATATAAACCCCGTATTCTGTTTTGCAGGATACGGGGTTTTGTACGTATATTATGTTTTTTAGTGAATTACAGATTAGAAAATATATTCTCAATTTCTTCATGGGGAAGTACAAGGGCAAATCTTACATGACCTTCTCCAAGGCTTCCGAAGCTGCTTCCAGGTGTACATAAAACGCCAGTCTTATTAAGAAGTTCCATAACATAATCAGCTGAACTGGTATAGCCGTCAGGAATGGCAGCCCATACAAACATTGTGCCTTTAACATCAGCAGGTTTAAGTCCAAGCTTCTTAATTCCGGTAACGAGAGCATTTCTTCTTAACTCATATTCAGCACGGTTGTCAGCGACATATCCTTGCGGACCGTTAAGTGCAGCAACAGCAGCTTTCTGATATATAAAACTTGTTCCATAGTCAAATTGTGAGCGGACAGTTTTGAATTTGCTCACGATTTCACGGTTTCCGATAAGAAATGAAAGGCGCAGACCAGTAAGATTATAAGTCTTAGAAAGAGAGTTGAATTCAACTCCGACTTCCATAGCACCTTCGTGGCTTAAGAAAGAACCACCAATCTGTCCGTCATATATAATCTCAGAATATGCGTTGTCGTGAATAATAATGATGTTATATTTCTTTGCAAAAGCGATGAGTTTATCGTAGAATTCATCAGGTGCAGTAGCACATACAGGATTCAGTGGATAAGATACAACCATCATTTTGGCTTTTTTTGCAGTATCTTCATCGATAGAATCAAAATCTATAAGATAATCATTCTCTGGGAGAAGATTGTAATAAGCAATCTGTGCGTCACACAGGAATGGTCCAATCTCGAATATAGGATATCCCGGATTAGGAACTAAGCATAAATCACCAGGGTTGCACAAAGCAAGGGCAATATGAGCCATGCCTTCCTGGGTTCCGAATACAGAGGCGACTTCATCAGGTGTGATAACGGTGTTGTAACGGCGTTTGTACCATTTGCATACAGCGTCAAGCAATTCATCAGTATCACCAAGTGAGTACTTGTAATTCTCAGGGTCAAGTGCTGCCTCTGAAACAACCTTCATAACAGATTCATCAGGCTTGAAATCAGGAGTTCCTACAGTAAAGTTATATACCGGCTTTCCCTGTGCAAGTCTGTCATTCTTTTTCTGATTAAGTATATTAAAAATGTTGCTGCCAAAGCGGTCAGCTCTCTTAGAAAATTCAATATTCATATGTATACTCCATTTCTTTAAATGCGTATCTGCATGCATTTTATTCAGACCCGAAATATAGAAAAATTTCAAGCCTATCGAATAAGATACTAGCATAATTAACAAAAGTCAATTTTAAGGTGTATTTTTTGGTGAAAATGTGATAGTTTTATATATGTAAGTAGAAATAAATAAGATATGGCGGTCTGCAAATGTTACATACAGGAACATTAAACGGTAGAATGCAGACAGAAAGGAAAGGTAGAAGATATGTCAGTACAGGATTATCTTAGTGCAGTAAAGATTGGTAAAAAAGAATATCATGCGTGTGTAAATAAGGGTACGTACCCATATCTTCCGGTTTTGGAGGATATTATTGATGAAAACAGTATTGACAGAGAAGTTAGTCTTGGAAGTGACCAGATTCCGTTAAGACTTGTGGTTGGAACATGTACAGCAGGTAGAACTACTGCATTTGCAGACAACTTCATGCCTATACTTGACTGGGGAACAGAATTTTCAGCAAAGTGGGCTTCGCTTAGCGACAGTCAGGTGAATGAAGGAATAAGAGACGATATTAAAGTATATGAGTACATGAATAAGTTCTATGTGCTTGAAGGTAATAAAAGAGTCAGTGTACTTAAATATTTTAAGGCGGTGACAGTAAGTGCACAGGTTATAAGAAAGATACCTAAATACAGTGATGATCCTGATGTTAAGATATATTATGAATTCATGGATTTTTATAAATCTACCAAGTTAAACGATATATATTTCAGTAAAGAGGGCAGTTTTACAACTCTTATGGAGCTGGTTGGAATTACACCAGGAGAACCAATGGATGAGGATGATAAGAAAGACCTTGTTTCGTGCTATCTTAATTTCAGGCTTGCTTATGAATCAAGAGGAGGGGATAAGTTTGATTTTCCAACAGGAGATTCATTTTTACGCTTCATTCATATTCACGGATATGATGCTGTTAAGAAGATGACTAAGTCTGAGATGGCAAAGAATGTCGCCAAAACATGGGCTGAATTCGAGCTTCTTGATGATAACAGTGAAGTGGAACTTAAGATGACGCCGGCAGCAGCACCTAAGAAGAATATATTAAGCTATCTGCTTCCAATGGGTGGAGGAGTTAAGAAGCTTAAGGTTGGATTTGTATATGAAAAAACACCGCAGGATTCAGAGTGGTGTTATGCACATGAGCTTGGAAGACAGTATATTGATGATACATTTGGTGACCAGATAGAGACATACGTTGAGGAGAATGTGATACCGGAGCAGAATGATGAGGCGGCAATCAACAGACTTATAGATAAAGGATGTGATCTTATATTCGTGACATCTTCGGCGATGAATATGGCTGGACTTAAAGCTGCAATAGCACATCCGTCAGTAAAGATTCTTGATTGTTCTCTTAACATTTCACATAAATATATCAGGTCATATTATGCAAGAATGTTTGAAGCAAAGTTTATAACAGGGATTATTGCAGGTTCAATGGCTGATGACGATAATGTTGGTTATATAGCTGATAATCCGGTTTATGGGGCATGTGCGAATATTAATGCATTTGCATTGGGAGTAAAGTTTGTTAATCCAAGAGCCAAGGTTTACCTTGAATGGAACAGTATTAAGGATAATGATTCAGAGGAAAATCTTGCTAAGAAGAATATAAGCATTATTTCTAATCAGGATATGATTACTCCGGGCAAGAGTAAGAGAAAGTTCGGGTTGTATAAAGCGAGTGATTCGGATAAGCACCTGGCTATGCCTGTATGGCACTGGGGAGTTTTTTATGAAAAGCTTATACAGAGCATTATGAGTGGTTCATGGAGTAAGGATGAGGACGGCGATAATGTAAAAGCACTTAATTACTGGTGGGGAATGTCGGCAGGAGTTGTTGATCTTATATATTCAGAGAGTCTGCCATCAGCAACTAAGAGACTTGTAAAGCTCTTTGAGAAAGAACTTAAGGAAGCAAGGTTCAGAGTGTTTGAGGGTGAATTAAAAGATCAGCAGGGTAATATAAGGGTTGAAGAAGGGAAGCTTATTGATCCGGAACATATAATTACTATGGACTGGCTGCTTGATAATGTGGTTGGCAGACTGCCTCGGTATAATGAACTTACAGATAATGCTAAATTAAAAATGGCACTTCAGGGTGTTGTCAAAGAAGAAGAATAGAAAGCATGCTGCCTGCAGTGGTGGCTGGGGAATTATTAATGAAAATACTTGTGTTAGCGGATGTTGAATCAAAGTACTTATGGGATTATTTCGAAAAGGAAAAATTGGAAGGTATAGATCTTATACTTTCAGCAGGGGATTTAAAGCCCCAGTATCTGTCGTTTCTTGCATCATTTTCAAAAGTACCTATTCTTTATGTGCATGGCAATCATGATGACTGTTATGATATACAGCCACCGGATGGATGTATCAATATTGAGGATAAGATATATGTGTATAAAGGTGTCCGTATTATGGGACTTGGTGGTTCTATACGCTATAAGAAGGGAAAGAACCAGTATACACAGAAAGAGATGAACCACAGAATTAATAAAATGTGGCTTTCAATAAAGAAGAACAGGGGCTTTGATATACTGCTTACACATTCACCGGCAGCGGGAATAGGTGACGGACCTGACGAACCGCATAAGGGTTTTGAGGGCTTTAATTATCTGTTGGAAAAATATAAGCCTAAGTATTTCATCCATGGTCATATCCACAAGACCTACCAGATGAAGTTTAAGCAGGAATATGAATATAATGAGAATACTAAGATAATTAATGGTTATGAGAGATATATATTGGAATATCCGGATGCTTAATCTGCACCGTGGCATATTAGCTTAATAGCAAATGTGCCACGGTGTTTTACATATTTTTGTCATATTTTAATATGAAGTACTTAAAAGTTATGAAAATGGTACCTATTTCCTACTTAACATACATGTACTTTTTGAGTAAAAGTTGCTAATATAACGACATAAACCCTTGCTGGTTAAAGCAAAATGCACAAAAAAATGTATTGAGGAGGAAAAGCAAAACATGAAAGCTATTATTAGCAAAGCAGCTCGTAGAAAATGGGCATGGGTACTTGCATTGGTTATGATTGTGAGTATCGTGATTCCTACATCACTTCTTACAGCAAAGGCGGATGTTGGAACAGTTAAATTTATTGATGGTGCGGCAGGATGGTTAGAGTCAGCATATGCACAGTGGACCATTGATAATCAGGCAGAAGGATATACAGCATATATCAAGAAAGCCAGTCAGTCAGATTCTGCTTATGCAAGAATCGACAATGAACTTATCAGAAAGTATAAGAACTACTACAGGGTTGATGCAGTAGGACTTGCGGCAGGTGACTATGTTATTAAGGTGGTTCCTGTAAAGAACGGAAAGGAAGTTACTGACAAAGCACAGGTTACTAAGACACTCAATGTAAGTTCTTATGACAGATCCGGATTTGCATTTTCATCTGAATCAAAATATAAAACAGGTTCAGGTGCTTACAATGAGAATGGAACACTTAAGAAAGATGCAATTGTTCTTTATGTTACTAACGATAATGCAAAGACAATTAAGGCATCAGTAAAAGAGGCAAAGGGAGAGAAGGAATATACAGGTCTTCAGACAATAATTGATGCATATACAAAGAGTGCTAGCAAGGGGATAGAAACAAGAGCACTTGATGTTCGTGTAATCGGATGCGTTACAGATACTGCAATGGATAAGTTTTCAAGTTCATCTGAGGGAGTACAGATTAAAGGAGCTAGTGCTTATTCAAATCTTAATATGACAATAGAGGGTATCGGAGATGATGCAACAATCAATGGATTCGGTTTCCTCTTAAGAAATGCAGGAAATGTTGAGATGAGAAATTTTTCAATTATTAATTTCATGGATGATGGTATTTCTCTCGATACAGCAAACTGCAATGTATGGATTCACAATGTTGATCTGTACTATGGTAAAGCAGGTGGGGATGCTGACCAGGCAAAGGGTGATGGTTCAATTGACATTAAAGGTAATTCACAGTATATAACAGTTTCGTATGTACATTTTTATGATTCAGGTAAGTGCTCGTTATGTGGAATGAAGAGCGAGTCTGGTCCTAACTATATTACATATCATCATAACTGGTTTGATCATTCTGATTCAAGACATGCAAGAGTAAGAACAATGTCAGTGCATATGTATAACAACTACTATGATGGCAATGCAAAGTATGGTGCTGGTTCAACAATGGGTTCTTCATTATTCATACAGAATAACTATTTTAGAAACTGTAAGAATCCAATGCTTTCATCTAATCAGGGAACAGATGCACTTGGTGAGGGTACATTCTCAGGTGAGAACGGTGGTATCATTAAAGCATATGGAAATGTTATCGTAGGTGCACAGAAGATTATCTATGCAAATGCTGTTTCAGAAACAGGTGATTCTGCAAATGCAGCATCATTTGATGCATACCTTGCAAAGTCAGCAGATGAGAAAGTTCCATCTTCATATAAGACTGTAGCAGGTGCAACATCTTATGATAACTTTGATACAACTAAGGATCTCGGAGTTAAATCAGGAAGTCTTAATAATGCAGAAGATGTACCTTCAGTAGTAACATCTGCAAAGGGAGCAGGAAGCCTTGGTGGTGGAGTGATTTCATGGACATTCTCTGATAAAGATGATTCTGTATATGCCATAGATAAGGAATTAAAGGCAACAGTTACTAATTACAAGAATACAGACCTTGTTTCTGTAGGTGGTACTAATGCGAAGATTGTATCACCAGATCCAACAACAGAAGAAACTAAGGCAACAGAGAGTACAACAAAAGCAACACAGGCAACAACAAAGGAAACACAGACAACAACAAAAGCAACACAGGCAACAACTAAATCAACAGAAAGCGCAACAAAGGCAACTGAAAAGGAAACAACGGGTTCAGATGCAACAACATCATATGATAAGACAAGCCTTTCTTATTCAGGTGCGTATACAGATATCAGTAAGAAGAAAGATGCAGATTTCAAGAATGCAAAATATGTATCATCTTCAAATGAAATTCTTAATGCAATCAGTTCAGCTAAGGCTGGCGATGTAATTATTGTAAAAGAGGGAACATATAAGTTCTCTGATACAATTGTAATTAATAATGCCATGAATGGAAAATCAGGCTCTTATATTATTGTAAAGGCTGAAAGTGGCAAGGAAGTTAAGTTTGATTTTTCAGCACAGAAGCTTGACGGAGCTAACAGAGGTGTAGTTGTAGATGGAGATTACTGGTATTTCCAGGGAATTAATTTCTATGGTGCTGGAGATAACGGAGTATTACTTGCTGGTAATAACAACATTTTTGAAAAATGTGTATTTGAAGCAAACAGAGATTCAGGACTCCAGATTTCAAGATATGACACAACAGCTGCTACTAAAGATTTATGGCCATCAAATAACCTGATTATCAACTGTACATCACATGATAACTGTGATTTCCCTGGCCAGGGTGGTACAGGTGAGAATGCAGATGGATTTGCTGCAAAGCTTACATGTGGTGAAGGCAATGTATTTGACGGATGTATATCATACAGCAACTCAGATGATGGATGGGATTTATTTGCAAAGAGTGCAACAGGTCCTATAGGTGTAATTACAATAAGAAATTGCGTTGCATTTAACAACGGAACATTATCTAATGGTGTTCATTATGCTAATGGAGATATGAATGGATTTAAGCTTGGTGGTTCAGGTGTTGGAACTCCACATAATGTAATGAATTGTCTGTCATTTGACAATGGTGCAACAGGATTTACAGATAATAATAACCCAACAGGTCTTACAATTGTAAATGTTACAGCATGGGGCAATGGAAAGTATGCTAAGAAGGGTAACTTCTTATGTTACAGAACATCAAGTGCAGCAATATTTAAGGGACTTGTATCAGCTGGTGCAATTGATTCAGATAAGTTTACTGGTAAAATGGCTGATTCAATATATTACAATTCAGGTAAGTATTATAATCTTTCAGGTTCTTTGTTTACTTCTTTAGTAAGTGGAGATAAGAAGGGAACTGTTGTAACTGACCCTGCTAAGACAGCTGGAATGTTTAAGAACACTGTTAATGCAATTGATATGAGCAAAAATATAGATAAACAGCTTAGAAATGCTGATGGAACAATTAACATGAACAGCCTTTATGAGACAACAGGAAGCTATGCTTCAATGGGAGCAAGATTCAATGTTGCTAATCAGATGATTAGTGTATCTTCAAAGAATTCATCATCTGAGGTAACTAAGCCAGAAGAGACAACAAAGGCTCAGGAAACAACTAAAGCTACTGAAGGCACAACAAAGGAGACACAGGCTCCAACTAAGGCGACAGAGGCAACAACAAAGGAGACACAGACTCCAACAAAGGCTACACAGGCTCCAACAAAAGCAACAGAAGCTTCTTCAGTATCAACAAAGGGTGAAAAATTAATTCTTAATGCTAATGATGTTTCAACAGGAAAGATTAAGAGTTCAACTGTAGTTGATGGTCTTAAGATTGTTGCAACAAGCAAAAAGACTGTAACGGTTGATAAGAGCAATAAGGATTACAAGAATATCAGCTTTACAAAGAGAATCAAGCTTGGCGGTGCAGGAAGCGAATCTGCAAGAGCTATTGCATTTAAGACAGCAGGTGAATCTAAGGTAAAGATATATGCAACAAGCTCAGATACAGATACAAGCAGACTTATTAAGATTATTGATAAGAATGGTAATGATGTAACAAGTACAGCTAAGATACCTGGTTCTTCACTTAAGTCAGTATCATTCAGATTAGATGAGGCAGGTGAATATTATATTGTATCAGAATCTGGTGGAGTTAATATTTATTATGTAGAAGTATCTAATGGTATAGCGTATTAATATTTTGAGAATTTCCCCGCACATAGTGCGGGGATTTTTTGCAAAAACATTTTATGGTAAAATATACACAAAGACTTGACCTTGACATAGGTTCATAGTTTACAATTTGAACAAATAAAAGAAAGGAATGGTCTTTGTTATGAAAAACAAAAATAGAAGGCTGATCAGTTGTCTGCTTAGTGCAATCCTTTTGCTTGTTATGAGCTTTGGATTTGGAACATTTGCAGGAGCTGAGGAATCAGATTCATCAAAGCCTGTTGTCTGGATTGTGGGAGATTCGACAGTCAGTGCTTTCACAGACAATTATTATTATCCTAGATATGGATGGGGAACACAGATTGATAAGTATCTGGATGGAACTTTTGAGGTAAAGAATATTGCTTTATCAGGAAGAAGTTCAACAAGCTATACAGCGGATAAGGAGTATGGTGAGCTTATAGCTGGAATGAAAAAGGGAGATTTTCTTCTTGTTGGTTTCGGCCACAATGATGAAAAAGCGGAGAGCGGAAGATATACTAACCCTAATGGAGATTATAAAACAGCAGGTTCATTTGCTTATTCTTTATATGAGAATTATATAAAGCCAGCACAGGCAGCAGGAACAACAGTTGTTTTATGTACACCGATTGTAAGAAGAACTGCTGATGGCAACTGGTCTGACAGTCAGCTTCATGTTACAGCTGCTTCAGGAGAGTTTGAAGGAGGAAGTTATCCACAGGCAATCATTAATCTTGGAAAAGATCTTAATGTTCCAGTGGTTGATATGACTTCTCTTACTAAGAAATTATATGATTCATTAGGAGCAGCCGAGACAGTTAATTTACATGCATGGACATCATCAAAGCCAGAAAGTGTAGACAATACGCATACTAATATCTGGGGCGGAACATATAATGCATATCTTGTTACTAAGACAATTAAGGAACTTAATGTAGCAGGACTTGCAGAGCATATTATTGATGCTAAAGCACCAACTAAGAGTGATGTTTTAAAGTCTAATCCTGATTATAAAGAGTCAGAATATTCAAATGATTTAAAAGACAGCGAATTATGGGCTAATGCAGGAATCTTTAAGGGAACTGTATTTGGAAATGTTGGCGGCAATGATAAGATAGCATCTAAATTTAAGCTTGAGAGTCTTGACAATGGTAATATTAATATTGCTGTTAATGGAGCAGGAAAGATAGCAAGTACTGCTGATGGAATTGCTATGTATTATTACAGAGTTCCAGCAAACAGTAATTTTACAATTACAGCAAAGGCGACTGTAAACAGTTTTACATCTAATGATCAGGTATCATTCGGTCTTATGGCAAGAGATGATATGTATGTAGATCAGTATATTAACAGTACAATGGGTGACTATGTTGCAGCTGGTCCACTTAAGCTTACTAAGAAAGATTCTGTATGGAACTGTTTTGCAAGAAAGAGTGGCGCTCTTACACAGGGCGGAACATGTGCTAATGAAATTAAGGCTGGTGAGACATATAACCTTAAAATCGAAAGTAATACAGATGGTTATGCATGTACATTTGGTAATGAAGAAACTATTACAGGTGGTTTTGATTTTAAATTAACTTCTGTAGATTCAGAATATGTATATGTTGGAATGTATGTTGCAAGAAGTGCTGATGTGACATTTTCAGATGTTAAGCTTGTTGTTGATGGTAAGGAGATTACATCTGCAGGCGAACCAGAGAATCCAACACCGGGCGAACCAGAGAATCCAACACCGGGTGAACCAGAGAATCCAGCACCAGGTGAACCAGAGAATCCAACACCAGCAGAGCCAGCACCAGAGCAGCCTGTTAGACCAGAGACACCAACAGATCAGCCAGCTACAGAGCCAGCGGTATCAGATAATAATGGTGTTAAGACAGGTGATTCATACCATATGGTATGGTATATTGCTGCAATGACATTAACAGCAGGAATTGCATGTGTTGAATTAAAGAGAAAGAAGACATTCGATAAATAAGCTTATAAGAATTTACTTCTCCCTGTCTCTTATACACATCTCCGAGCCCACGAGACACTGAGCGATCTCGT
>ENA-OXZM01000095-OXZM01000095.1-human-gut-metagenome-genome-assembly--contig:-NODE-95-length-14750-cov-6.841170_pt1 | contig 14750 bp, 19 predicted proteins | sample MGYA00243421_ERZ652806 | MGnify/ENA primary metagenome ERZ652806 (study PRJEB26926, sample SAMN06164517) | human gut metagenome | biome: ENVO:00009003; feature: ENVO:2100002; material: ENVO:00002003...
GTTGTACTCTAACATCCATTGTCTTACCGTCTACCATTACACAGCCCTCGTTAGAGTGGATCTGGATCTCTTTCTCCCAGTTATATTTTACAGAGTTCACTCCGCATACAATAAGGGTTTTAATGAGCTCTTTCTTTCTGGCTACACAAATATCAATACTCTCCTTTGTCTTGCCTAAGCCCTGCTCATCTCCGATAAGTAAAGAGTTTTTCTCCATTCCATAATTAAAAGCCTCGATCTGATGAGGGAGGGGAGCTGTCTTAAAATCAAAATCTCTTACAGGCTTAATACCCTTTAGCCTCTCCTGTGTAGCCTCCCTTTTATCCTCGATCTCCTTAGTATTGAGAGCTTGTACTACAGCCTCCTCACTTTTGATATTGCTAAGCCCTACTTTCTCTATGAGAGCTGGTAACTCATGTGCTGGGATCTCCCACGCTCTATCCTCTGGTAAATATCTCCGCTCTGCCAGCTCTTTTACCTTAGCTACAGTAGTGGGATCGTATCTAAATGAGATTTTAAAAGCATCATCAAAATAAGTACCTTTTTCCAGTTTTTCTACTGTTATCATAAAAATAAACCTCCTGTGATTTAGTCTTTATATAACTTAATCACAGGAGGTAAATATATTTAGATAACCCCTATATAATTTATGCTACTAACTGCACATAAAGCCCCAGCTTTCTAGTACAGTACATATAATCCTCTAAGTAGTGGATCATACTTTCAGTATGTATCTTGGAACATTTACACCTAAAAATGCAAACAATTCTCCCTTCTTTACGCGGAAACTTAAGTCATTAACTGCCTTCACATCGCCAAAACATTTATTCAGATGTTCTATCTTAATAATATCCGACATACGCCCCTCCTTATTGAGAATTACTTCATGTATTTATTAATCCATATCCGGATATACAATGCCCTTTTGTTCTTTAAAATCTTTGTTATTCGCTCATACAATATTTTAATATTCTATATTAATTTCTGAAATCAATATTTCCATATATTACTTTTTTCAAATATTTTCCCACATTCAGGACTAATCTCATAATAAATAGCTTGATAACCATTCTCATCTTTTTGACCTAAATCACGGTTAAACACAATCACCCACTTTGAATCTATCTTAGCTATACCATAGATAGAATTATCCGTACCCACAGGGCAATCTTCATACCCAAGTACAAAATGTTTCCATCTTTTCTGCTCTTCTTTGTTATTAGAAATATAATAATATGTTCCATCATTATATTTCGTTGTCAAAATTTCATTAAACGCCTCAAGTATTTCTTTATCTTCTATTCTTTGTCCATCTACATAAACACAATTGACTTTTCCCCCAGTTGGTATTTGATAATTTTCTTTAACTATATATTGTTCCCCTGTAAATGATTTTAATAATAAAAAAGTATGACTCTTATCCTCATCTATCTCATATACATCCCAGTTATCAATCTCTGCAATTTTCTTTTTCTTTCCAGTCGTCATAAATGCTTGATATACATATTTCTGATCTGCTATCCTGACCATCCCTGCCAATACTTCTCCATCTTTAATTATTGATTGTGCTTTAAAATACTTATATCCAATAAATAATAGTGCAAAGGATACCAGCATACATACAAAATATTTTATTCTTTTATTTAACATAACATTCCCCATCAAATTTTTCATCATCCCCTTCAACTCTCTTCTCCATTTTTTAGAATAAATCCAGCATATTATCCAGATATATATCTTCTCTCACATGTATCTGATACTCCGGCTTCGTCATATAATACAACAGAAATTCCAGCACCAGCGCACTTCCAAGTCCGCGTCCTTCAATCTTAAAATTAGAAAACCCCATCGGCATATATGTATTCCTAATATCATCAACACTGATAAATGCCGGATTCTCCATTGCCTTAGAAAACCGGTATCCACTCTGTGAATCCGGTGCAACGCATACATGGTCTGGACAGTCCTCACCAAGATTCTGACGGCTCACAATCTCATAACAGTTCTTTCTGTCATAACACCCGAACCAGCAGCACTCATTACACAGGAATTCCACCTTATCTTTTTCTTTATCTGTCAGCTTATCCAGCTTGTCAAATGCTTTATTAAGACGGAAATCCGGCACTACATACTGGAAATCTTCTCTTTCCACTTCATCCAGAAAATCATTGAAATCCGTCAGCACCTTCGTTGTCGATGATACAAGATAAAGATTCGGATAATGCTTCTTCATATACCCGGCAAGAAGGTCTGAATGTACAATCACGCCATTGCTGACTGCATTCCTCATACCTTCGCTTTCATTAAATGCCTTACATAACGCATTACATTTTTCATCAGCTAAATGTTCTTCGCGAAGCAGTGAATTGCTGAATGTCAGCCTTGCCGATATCCCATATTCACTCATCAGATTCATAACTTCCTGCACACCATGTTCACCGGAACTGATTCGTCCGCCGCCCCAGATACAGTCTGCAGGCGCACCATATATTGAGCCAATCCCGCACCAGTCATAGAAATACTCCCTGTGCTTGCGATATACCGGCAAAAATGCTTCATACAACTCATAGAATTCAAACAGCCCCGGAAGATGGTAATATGCAATAGTCTTTCTCATTAAAATAATCCGTCTCTTTCATACATGATTATGATTACTACTGTTATACCATATTCCTGGGGAGTTCTCTACTAGCTTATTGGAAATATTGACCCATCCCAGTTTTCAAATGTTTCGTAGCCCCTTGAAACTATACTCGAAGCAATTCCAAGCTCTGTCGCCTGCAAAATCATATTTTCCATTATGCAGAATGCATCTGCTGTCTTGAACAAAATTAACATTTAACATCAAAATATTTATCTCTGAATACATTATAGGGAATATACACATATTACCGCCATGTCATTACATAATCTTTTTCGCCCGTAGCTTCGTCCAATCCTTCATTCTGAATCTCAAATCCTTCTCTCTGATAAAAATGTATCGCTCTTGTGTTTTTCTGATACACATTTAAACTTAATTGCTTTCTGCTTTCCTTTACAAAATCCAGCAAAAGTTTTCCTATGCCCTGCGACTGCAATCTATCACATACAAAAATTCCTTCAATATAATCACCGTTTAAGCCTATAAATCCCTGTATTTCCCCATTACTCTCACACACATAGACCTCCGCCTGTAACAGCATTTCTTTTACCATCTCATAATTACTTTCCCAGTATTGAGCAGATATAAAATTATGTGCCTTTATATTAGTATCCAGCCATATGTCTGCTACTTTAGTTATATCTGCTTTTTGTACTACTCTTATCATAATAACTTCCTCTATTGAACTAAGCTTGCAGATAGCTTTTTATAACAAATGCATACGCATCTTTTGAATGTTTAAATATTTTAACCTTCTCCCCATAAGTGCTCAGTTCCTGCAATAATCCTTTTTTCATTCGATTAAATTCAAAAACCCATTTAATGTTCAACCATAAAAAATCCCATGTTGGTCTTGAATTATAAGACTCTCTTCCTCTCCTTTGTCTAATCCATCGTTTAAATACTCTTACTAATCTTATAATTGTGTATTCATCTAATACAATAACATTATCACAGCAGTCAAAGCTCTCTTTAAGAACCTTTCTAGGAGAACCTTCTACAATCCAGTCATTTTCTTTTATTATATCATCAATCAACTTTTTCAACCGGCCATGACTTTCTGAGTGCCACATAGGAAATCAGAAAATTTGCAAACCAGCCAGCTGGTACAGCAAGCCAGACAAATGCTATACCAAAACGCGGTGCACAAATCAAAGCAACTGACAGGCGGATTGCAAGGTTAACCATATTAGCTATAAGAAATGGCCGCATGATTCCCAGCCCACGAAGGACTCCATCCGTTGCCATCTTGATACCCATGAAAATGAAAAAGTAACCTAACCATTTCATGTAATCCCCTGACACCTGATATGCCAAAGCTGTTCCATCTTTACCAAGGAACAGCGAAGAAATGTGTGTATGCAGTGTCTCAATGACTATGAAAGCAAGGACTGCAAAACATATATCTAACACGAGTGCAGCATGATATCCTTTTTTGATACGCCCAATTTTCTTCGCGCCAAGATTCTGGGAAACATAAGGTGACACTGCATTTCCAATGGATACAAATATAAGAGCAAATACATTTTCTACTCTCATTGTCGCAGCATAACCTGCGAGTGCCTGTGTACCAAAAGGATTTACAACTGCCTGTACTATCATCATGCCAATTGATACTGTGGACTGCTGAAGAATTGATGGTACGGCAATCTGAAGCATTGAACGTAACTCCTTCCTGTCAAACCATTCAAAGTGACTTTTATACCTGCGCATCCGGCAAAAGAAAATTATAAATGAAAATACTGCTGAAATACCCTGTGCAATCAGGGTTGCAATAGCTGCGCCAAACACGCCAAGTCCTAAACCAGCAACCATCCAAAGATCCATCAGAATATTTAAGATGGAAGAAAATATCAGAAGCACCAACGGAATCTTTGATTCACCGATTGAAGTAAACATTGTTGAAAGAATGTTGTACATAAACAGAAACGGAAATCCCACAAAATAAACACGAAGATACAGTACTGCTTCATCCAGTATATCAGCTGGTGTCTGTAATAAACTCATCATTGAATGTGATAACCCGAAACCAAAGATTCCCAATAATATACTTAGAATCAGGAAACTGATTAATGATGTTGATACAATGGTCTTCATTTTACTATAATTTCTTGCACCAAAATAACGGCTCACAAGCACCCCGGCACCTACCCCGGCGCCAAGTGCCACACAAATAAATACATTTGTGAGAGCAGCACAGGCTCCGACAGCCGCAAGTGCAGATGAACCGACAAACTGACCGACAATAATTGAGTCAGCCATATTATATACCTGTTGGAAAAAACTGCCCAGAATCATGGGCATGGCAAAAACAGTCAGTGCTTTAAGGGGCGCATCGGTAATTAAATATTCATCCTTTGACATTCTCTTATTTCTCCTTGAATTTCTCGTTTTTATTCTCTCCCCATATACCCCCTGATATAATTCACAGCATCACTTATTTCATCAATAATCTTATCTGGAATCTGCAGATTATACTGTCTTAAATCCACATCCTGTAATAACTGTCCAAGGCTTGTACCCTGATTGTATTGAACAATAAACAGGCTGTATAGAGGTATTTTGTCCCCGAATACATCCATATAATTATTAACAAGTGAGAAGTTGATAGTTCCTAGCATTGTGTGACATTCAACAAGATACAATTTATCGGGAATATAGTCATACACATGCATTTTATCATTCTTAATCTCTTCTAACAATAATTCCTGCCCATTTTCTGATTCAGCATCCATATCTTCTTCATAAAAATCTGATTCTGACGCAGCTGCTGTATCCTCATTTGAAGGAATTTCTTCTGCTGTCTCTGGGAATTCTGATATATCAATTCCTTCAAACAAAGTACTCATATCCCCCAGATTATTATCTTTTTCTCTCTCTCCAGCCTTGAGATCCCAGTCATCAACAAACTGCTTATAATTGCCATAATTGTTCTTAAGAAATTCCATGTTATCATATATTTCCTGTTCATTGACTCTCATCTTTACAATGGTAAGAATTGCATTGCCAAGCTGATCAATCGTTCCCACATATTTGCCTGTAAATACATCGTCCTTTAACACAAGCGACAGAAATAATGGTTCTCCTGACATATTTTTATAACCGGTATCAACAAATACATTGGTTGCATCATAACTTGTTACCATCTTAAGCTTAACATCCATATATATAATATGTTCATATGGATCAGCCAGAACATAATCTATTATCTTTGATATGGTTGGTGTCTCCACTGTTTCATCCACATTTTTTCTAATATTATATAAAACTTCTTCTTCTTTTCTCAGATAAATATTCTTGTATATATTGGTCATTGCCCCTGCCTCCCCTCTCACTGTAACAACTTCATAAGTTCAGGAACAACCGCCTTCAATTGTTTCTGTACCTCATAAGGAATCTTTCCATAATCAATATTATCTGCCATATGAATTATTGCAGTATACTGATATTGCGGAATTGTTAATGTATATGCACTTCCGACAAACAAAGAATTAATAATACTTACATTAATCTTTCCAAATAATGTCGTTATCTCCGCTATTACATATGTACCCTTCTTTACCTCATAGACAACCGGCAAACTATTAATATTCATGCTCTGGATAAGTGTCTGCTCCATCTCCACAGCATAATTACTATCGTCACTGGTATACATCATCTCCTGCTTCTCTTTTATCTTGTTACTAATAAAATCGACAGTTTTAGGAATCAGTGGCTTTAGCTCTCTTTTAGCACGTTGCCATCCAATCAGATAGCTATAATAAACAATGTCATTCTTGTGCGCCTTATTAAATGGCAGTATGGATAATGATGCTGCTATCTTATTAAGCGTTCCACAGTAGCTTCCTACAAATGCGTCGCCTCTCTTAGTAAGATTAATATAAATAAGTTCTTTAGTATCGGGTTTTATATATCCGGTTTCAACCAGGGCATTAGTCGCTTTATGAACACTTTGTGGAGCCATTGAAGCATCCATATGATAAATCCTGTTTTCTATATCTTCATTGACATATGAAACAATATCTTCAACACTAATCTGACCAGCATACACATGGAGCAGATAGGCTATATTATTCTTAAGACTCTCGATTCCCATAATTGTATAGCCTTCTGCAATGGTAACATTCCTTGACTCCACACTGACCCCTTTACTTTGATTACTAAAAACTCTCTTATTCCCTGACGGACAATAAAATGTGAGGTATTTGGCATCAATTTGTGCAAAATAATTCTCAATATCAGCATTTGCTTTTTCTAAAGTCCTGATACACTGCCTTTTTCTGCTCTTCTCAAGTCTTCTGTTATCAAGAATCATTGCCAGCTCATTTGTCGGAATCCTTGTATCATCAAATGACCACTTGATAAGCGGTAATCCAGCATCTTTTAATCTTTTATTAAGGTTATTCGGATTCTGTGAATAATGTGTATCACTTATAAATGCTTTAATTTCCTTATGCTTAGGTGCGTTAACATCATATAATGCCTCACTGTTCTTATGCATTACATGCCTCATGTCAGAGGCCCATTCAAGTACATCACACTGCTGTTCTGTCAGGCTGTCAGCCAGATTCGCAGATGTAGCTATTTCCTTGTTGCGCTCCATTCGCATTTTTACATATTCTTTTGATAAACTTATAAATATCCCTTCCTTCTATATTATTTTTAAACTTGACAAATGCTATTTATATTATAAACTTTTTCACATGTAATTCCAATTAATTTATGACAAATCTGGTCATTTCAAGAAAACATTTTTCTCAGCCGGAATATGCAAAAAGCGTCCAGAAACTGCCCCGCAGCCTATCCGCTGCTTCGGTCTCTGAACGCTGTTATTATTCTCAAACCCATATTATATTTTCTATTACTTTCAGACATTTTACTTTACATAAGTCTGTTAAGTGCTTCTGTCGCAAGTGCACTACGCACAGACTCTTTCTCTGTAAATGTTATCTGCGCACATTTAGTACTGCCTTTCATATTATGAGCAAGATATGTGAGCCCTGAATTAGTCTTATCCAGAAATGAGACATCAATCTGGTTAGTATCGCCTAGAATCACCAGCTTAGACCCCTGTCCACATCGTGTGACAATATCCCTAATGAGCGACCTTCCTATATTCTGCGCTTCATCACATATTATAAAACTGTTCTTTATACTCATACCTCTTATATAAGCTAATGGAAATACTCTCAACAGCCCTGTCTCCATCATATCATCTATCTGAATCTGTATCTGGGCATCTTCTTCATGATTACCCTTTCTAAGTAAATCCTCGAGATTAGAATAAAAGCATCCAAGCAATGGTCTTGTCTTATCCTCAAGTTCTCCCGGAAGGAAACCAAATGCTTCATCACTTGATACATTTGCACGTCCGATATATATTTTGTCATATGATGTGCTACTGGTATGTCTTGTAAATTCATCAGTATATGTCTTATCAAGTGCTGCTGCCATTGATAAAAATGTCTTTGCTGTTCCGGCAGGTCCGCGAAGTATTACAAGCGGTATCTCCTCTGCCGGAGCTAAAAGTGCATCAAGTGCAAATCTCTGAAGCCTGTTCTGTGGTCTTATTCCAAATGCAGTTGTATCCTTCAGCAACCTTATACAATTGTCTCTATATACACATAATGCAGAAGTATTACCGTCTGTAAGTGTTATATATTCATTTGCCACAAATGGCTTCTCATCAGCAAATATCTCTGGAGCAAGACTCTGCTTCTTATATATATCATCAATAATTTCCCGTGATGTTTTAATCTCACGATACCCCATATATGAAGACTCTTTTATCTGATCATTCTTATACTCCTGAACTTCAACTCCACATGCTGCTGCAGCAATTCTCATCATAATGTCATTAGTAACAAGGATAACTGCTCTCTTTGTCTTTCTTGCAATCCCAATACATGAACTGATAATTCTGTTATCCGGCTTCTTAATGTCGAACCCCTCCGGAAGATTTTCCTGTGAAACCTCATTTGGCTCAAATATCAACTTACCACCTGTTTCTTTCAGCTTAACCCCCTTTATAAGATTACCCTTGTTTCTTATATCTTCCAGTATTCTTGCTGTCTGACGCGCATTATATCCAATCTCCCCATCAAGATTTTTCTTTGAGTCCAGCTCTTGAAGCGTCGTTCCCGTAATAACAACCGTATTATCTTCAAAGCCATATATAGCACCAGGACTCTGAAGCAGAATGTTAGTATCAAGCACATAATATTTTTTCATAAGAAAATCATCCTCCTCTGCATATATTTACAGAACCTTTGAGCCATTTGCCATAAGTTTAAATGTTGCCCCCAGCATATCAGCTGCACCTCTGCACATCATCATTCTCCCAAGAAATATCTCAAAATACTCATACATTGAACATATCTTAGTATCAATCTGAAGATTAAGTGAAATCGTTTTCTTTTCTATATTGACCTTTAATTTATGCTCTGTTACCGCATAATTAACCCTGTCGTGTATATCAAATGCCGCCTTACCTTTTTCACTTCTTACCCTGTCTCGTCTTACATCTGTCTTATCAGCAATAATAAGTGCTGCTGAAACTACATCAACTGCACCACCTGTTGATTCATCATGGTTAGAAATTGCCGATACAATTGTTATTCTGTCTTTAATATCCATGTCCGATTTTTTCAATATTTCATTAGCAAGTAATCCACCATATTCCGCATGGTGTGACCTGTTAATTGCATTTCCAATATCATGCATATATCCGGCAATCTTAGCCAGTTCAATGTCATGCTCGCAATATCCGAATCTTTTAAGAATCATCGCTGCTGTATCAGCTACAATAGAGCAGTGAATCTGCGAATGATCCGTATACCCTAGAAGTCCCAGATTATAATTCCCCTTATTTATAAACTCATTAATTTCTTTATTCTTTTTTATTTCTTCAAATGTCAAAAAACCGCCTCCCTTTACTTTAAGTGTAAATGAGAGACGGCTTAACCGCTATCTTTGTTATGTAAAATAATGTAAAATCAATGTGAAATCATCTGTTAAGTGTCAGATGGCATTATCAAAATCTCATGTGCCAGATACCCGCTTCCTATAAATTCATAATATATCTCACTTTTATAGGTAAAATTCCTCTGTTTTCCCCTGTAAGTCCTGTGTAAATCACTTTCTTTTTATGAGTTTTCCTATAAATGTCTCATGTTCGGTAACTTTATAGGCAAATGTCTCGACTATTTCTATAGTCATCATTATTTCTGTCCTATAAAACTTTCAAAAATGCGACTACCTATAGGTATCATGTTATTCATACTGTTCTCTAGGGTAATAAAATTGACATTGTATTTCTTTTATCATCAGGATTCTTTTTCTTCCGGATAAAATACACCGGTAGCATCAAAATTGTAAGAACTATTGTTCCTCCTAAAATTATAGGTAAAAATGTCCTTATTAATGTCATGCTTTAATCCCCCATACTGTCCAAAAATAAAATTCTTTCATGAACAATCAAACGATATTTTCCTTATACCACCCCAATATCCGCAAATACTCTTCCTGCCGGAATATTCAATACATTTTTCAAGTAATCAAAAAGCTCTGCAGCATATTTCAGTCTTGCTTTTGCATAGATTTCACCTTTGCCGTCAAAACGGTTTGTGTGTGTCATTATTTACTCCCAGTTACTCTCTGCTTCGTCCAACTTCTTTACAAGTGTATCTTTAAGAGCTGTAAACGCAGGAATAAAGCTGTCGCGTATCAGCAGAATCAATTCATCTACTTCCTCCTCATTATATATATGAACAGAGGTGTTGCGCTTTTTTAACATAAGCAGCCATGTTTCTGAATCATCTATAAACCCAAATTTATAACCAAGCTGCAGAATCTCTCGTGGTGATCCAGTAGAAGAATCTTCTACACCATGTTTTCTCATAATCTCCTGCAACGCTTTCCATGCAAGTTCAAAAGTAAGATTAAATTGTCCAATAACCCCTGTCCGGTATATATCATTAGTTTCTGCCATCTTAAAATCCGCATTTGCTAATATAGTCAGACAATTAATAAAGTTATCAAGCTTTTTCATAAATCACTACACCGTCCTTTTCTATCTCCTCTTTTAATTCATCTGAAATTGATACATCTGCCTGTACAATATCGAACATCAGGAGAGAATGTGTTTTTTCCTTAATATCCCAGTAAAAACCATCGAAATCTCCACCATACACAGCAATATCTATGTCACTCCGCTCCGTGTTCGTACCTCGCGCACGAGAACCAAAAAGTATGATTTTGGTAATAGAATGTTCCTTTGCAAAATAAACAATTTCTCTTAATATCCGGTCTGGTAAATTGTATTTCATATTCAATATTGCCCCCTTATCTGCACTCATTATACTTAATTCTGTTCATAAGCACAATAAACTTACCCCATTGTTTTCCGATAAAACATATATGAATAAACTACTGGCAGAATGCATGGTACAATGACTAGAGCAAGAAATATCCACACATTTTGAAATGGTGAGGTTACAATCATTGCAATTCCCCCAATTACCATACATTTTCCGCCAAATCTATGTGTATGATACCAGTTGTCAGAATCATTCAATGCCCATGGAATGCGAAAACCAATGCTATAGTTTGGTTTTACCTTTGGAATAAAATTGCCTAAAATAAGATACAAAATTCCAACGAACAATCCGCAGACAAATCCAATATTGAGCTTATATCCCAAATTATATACATAGAGAATATTGCAATTAACCAAAGAAATCACCGGACAAATCCACATAACAACATGGAATACCTTTTTGCTTATATTTTTTCTCTTGGGGTCAATATTAGTTGCAACTATACATATAAGATGAAAAAACAGCATCATTACCGGAAGTCCAAAGACTGCAAATGCTTTAGAACAATACCCATCTGGTTGATTGTCAACTCCAAAATGTGTTGCGACAGAAGCTGGCAGCTGTCTCCATAAAAGTAAACCTATAAAGATTGGAAGTAATGTTATGACAGATGTTAATATTAACATTTTTTTATGTTGTTTAATCATGGTCTTTTTCTCCTTTTAATTCACTAATCCATAATAAAATCTCCTCAAGCACAGTAGCGTTAAGCTCATAATAAATATATTTGCCCTCCCGCTCGTCTCGAATTAAATCAGCTTCCTTCAAAACAGACAGGTGTCTGGAAACTGCCGCACCCGAAATTGAAAAATGATTGCTAATCTCTCCAGCAGACATTCGGGACTGCTTAAGCAGATTAAGTATCTCTCGTCTTGTAGGATCAGCAAGCGCCTGAAGCGTATCCTGCATGCTCACATTCATCCCTCCTTCATTTAACATTTAACTTAAATGTTAAATGAATTATAACACACCACCTTTATTTGTCAAGAACACAATTCCTTTTATCAATGCTGAGTATCTTTCCATCTTATTTTTAATATTGTCTTCATTAACACCATAATAACTATATAAATCTTTCCTCTCAAACTCTGCTATAAACACACTAGTTTCCTATAAATTCATGAAAAATACGCTGGTTAAAAAGGGTGGGAAGAACCTAATCTTCCCACCCATTGTACATTTACTATTCTTATTTATCGTATTCCAGATAAGCACCCTTCATTGGGATTGTTGCAAGTTCACTGAATAATCTTAATACGCCCTTCTTATATTTGCGTTCTTTAGGTTTCCACTGTTTTCTTCTTTCCATAAGAATCTTATCTATCTCTTCAGGTGTCATTCTCTTTCCTGCAACAGCTTCAGCTATCAATCAGTCATTTAATTATCTATTCATTTTTCTTGCTTTTACAGCAAAGATATAAAGAGTTATACCACAGCAAAGAATAATACATAATGTAAGCCAGATTACAATATTGCTGTTATCACCAGTCTGTGGTGTTTCAACCTTATTATCAGCCGCTCCAGTTACATTTTCTGTTGAATTACCTGTAAGCTGTTGTCTTGTTATAAGATATGTTGAGCAGTGATCCTGCTCTACTGTCATATAACCATCATTATCAACTATTGCTGACATCATGCTGATTATGGTACCATCATCTAAAAGCTGGCTGTAGTAAAGTGTCTGGCCTGCATAGGCTTTTCCAACATTTAACCTGATGCTTGCTTTGGCTGGAAGCGTACCTGAATAATTGTATACTATCTTGGACACGAATATATCCTCAGTTACATCTTCCGGCATATTTCCGGCTTCTTTTATATCAGAAGTAACCGTTGTTGAAAAATCATAGATTTCAACCTGTGATACTTCTGACATAGTTCCTTTGGCAAATGTAAATGTAACATCATTATTGGATTTGATAACAACATCATTTGCTTTGTTATCTTCTATAAGCTTTTTGATTTCATCAGCCTTAATAGTTGTGTTGCCATCTGATACATCTACTATTGTGTTATCATCAGCTGATTTAGCAGTAAATGTAAGCTTATCAGCTACACATTCAACATTATAAAGAGCGTCTATTTCTCTTCCATCATACTGGTATCCGTCCGGAAGCTTATCATCTCCCCATACAGGCTGGTATGTTGCTACCGGATTGTTATAATCAACAAGCCATAATTCATCATTACTTTTTTCATCTATGCCAAGCTTTTCAAGAAGCTTACAGATTCTATAAGATGCCTCGTTATTTTCATACGCATAAGCAGACACATATTTTTCTTTAGTTGCTGTATTTATTATAACCTGACATGTTCCGCCGCTTCCACCATCTGACTCATAATATGATACCGGCTTGTCTAATGTGGTTTCTGTGTATCCGGCAGGTATATTGTCATATTCACCAATCTTTTCTGCGTAATATACATCACCCAGAGCTGCCTTTGCAGTAAACTTATATACTGTATAAGTTACTTTTTCAACAGGTTCAACATATGTCAGTTTCTTAATATAATATAACGAAGTATTATCTGTTGAACTCTTATATACTGTATTAGTTGTATAAGGATCGTACTCATAATACTTAGCACATATCCTTGATATTTCTAGTGGGTGTGAAACGTTATAGCTTACATTTTCCTTTAAGGTTCCATTATCCCTGATTGGTTTGTCCGTGAGATTATCACTTGTATACACTGCTGCCTTTGTACCAGAATATATAGTGACATTACAGGTGTCTGCAACTGAAAGTACGGAATTAGTTCCCTCCGCTAAGAGGCCTACACTATAATCATCTGCCTTGTCTGCATTAATAACTAAAGAACCATTTCCACATATATTGATGGAACCGCCCCAGGCATCACCATATGAACCTATACTTCCGATTTCATTATCACCAATAAGGTTAATCTTGAAATCATCACCCATCATATTAGTAACTATTACTGCTGCCTTGTTTTTAAAATCATTTAATGTAAGTGTATTGGATTCTCTGTCATAAGACATTCCTGCTATGGAATTAGTACCTTTTGAAGAAAATATAAGAGTACTGTCTTCTCCAATTCTCACATTAATATAAGCATAAGCCCAATCACCAGTATCACATGGTCCATTAGCGGCTTTTACCTGTGGTGCAGCATATAAAGCTGCTGAGGATACAGCAAGCACTACTGCTCCTGCTAGTGCGGCAATTTTTTTAATATGCCATTTTCTGTTTTTTACCATACATCTTTTCCTCCTGTTTCTTAAATAATTGTCCGGAATCAAATGACCCATATAATAAATCTTATACATATAAGCTGTTATCAATATATATAACATTATGAATAAAGTATATAAGGGAAGTCCGCCAATATACTAAAATAGCGTGGCGGAAGTCCGCCACGCTGCTTTAGACCCTAAACAGGAAAGGAAAACAGATTAATCACACACATTTATTAAACAGATTAATAAGTCCAACTCGTGATTTCACACCGGTTTTTTCATAAATAGCTGAAATGTATCGTTCAAGTGTCCGTCTTGATACATGCATATGCTCTGAGATAGTCTGGATATTATCCTCGGTAGTAACAAGATAGCTAAATACTTCTCCTTCTCTTTCGGTAAAGGAGTATTGTGTAGTTAATTTATGTAACTGATCCTGTTCGTTTGTTACTTCATCTGTATGGTGCGTAAACTGTTGTATAAAATAATATTTTTCAAATGTATATATTACTGACATAATACTTACTAAAAC
>ENA-OXZM01000110-OXZM01000110.1-human-gut-metagenome-genome-assembly--contig:-NODE-110-length-14041-cov-5.300729_pt1 | contig 14041 bp, 10 predicted proteins | sample MGYA00243421_ERZ652806 | MGnify/ENA primary metagenome ERZ652806 (study PRJEB26926, sample SAMN06164517) | human gut metagenome | biome: ENVO:00009003; feature: ENVO:2100002; material: ENVO:00002003...
GCATACGAGATCGCTCAGTGTCTCGTGGGCTCGGAGATGTGTATAAGAGACAGGAGGTGGAGGGCGTGCTGGACGACTGGATGAGTATGCTCCGCCCCCGCCGCCGGATGCAGACGCTGGTGGCGCAGCTCAAGCAGCGCGGCTACTGCGTCTACTACCTGAGCAACATCCCCGAGGACGTGCTGGACCTGCTGATGCACCGGGACTTCGAGGGTCTCTTCGACGGCGGCGTGGCCTCCTGCGAAGTGAAGATCAACAAGCCCGACCCCCGCATCTATCAGGCCCTGCTGGACAAGTACCATCTCCGGGCCGATGAGTGCATCTTCATCGACGACCGGGCCGAAAACCTCGTAGCCGCCAGCGCTCTGGGCTTCGGCATCTACGAGATGCACAACGTCGGCACCCTGCTGCGCAGCCTGCCCACCTTCGGCGTCAGCCTTCATTAAAGCAAAAGACCCCTGCCCGGCAAGGCTGTCGGGCAGAGGTCTTTTTTGCGCACTTACTTCTTCTCGTAGCTCTGGCAGTAGTGCGGGATGTCCACCTGCTGAGAAGAGCAGGTGCAGCGCTCCGTCACCGTGATCTCGGGCAAGTCACACTTGCAGCTCCCCACGTTGTGGCGGCACTCGCAGACATCACAGCGGACACCTGTGTTTTCCATTCATTCATCACCTCTTTGTCCCTAGGTTGCCCCAAAGACGCGGGATGATGCAGGATGGGCCGGTGTTATTTTTTACCAGTTGGCCAGATCAGCGCCCAGCTTGCGGCAGGCAGCCTGAACGTCGTCGTCGGGCGTCTCGTTGCAGACGAGGCCCTCGTCGCTGAACAGCTGTGCGCCGTCCTCTTTGGCGCGCTCGCACCAGTCGCGCATCCACTGGCCGTCGCCCCAGCCGTAGGAGCCGAACAGAGCCACCTTCTTGCCGTTCAGAGAGCCTTCGAGGCCCGCGAACATCGGCTCGAACTCGCTCTCCTCCAGCTGCTCAGCGCCCATGGCCGGGCAGCCGAAGGCCACCACGTCATACTCGCCCAGCTTTGCTGCGTCCATCTCGGCGCAGGGGACGATGGCGGCGGCAGCGCCTGCACCCTCCGCGATGCAGTTTGCCATGGTCTCGGTGTTGCCGGTCGCGCTCCAGAATACGATTGCTACTTTGCTCATAATGTTCAGCCTCACTTTTGATTTATTGGGTTAGCTGCTTCTAACTTTTTGCTCCATAAAAATGCGTCGGAAGCAGGCTCAGACGCATCTCTTTAGTTAGGTTTCTCTAACCGTCCATAGGATACCACAGCGCCGCTGCTTTGTCAAGCGGTCGCAGAGGCTAACTTTTCCAGAAGTTTTACCCCGCTCTCACCAGCCGGAACGCCACCGTCAGCACCCCCAGGATGACCGGCTGATGGAGCAGATAGAGCACCAGCGAGTGACGGCCCATCCAGCCCAGCGGTGGGCAGACCGACCTGCGCAGCGGCGCGAGGCGTCCGCGGCCCACGAGGTGGTGGAGGAAGTACCCCGCCCAGAACAGAAACAGCCAGGGCAGCAGCGGGAAATAGTCGGTGGAGAAAAAGCTCTTCGGCATGAAGCCGAAGTAGGCCGTGGTGTAGCTGGCGTAGAGGGCCTGCGGCAGGGCCAGACGCCCGCCCGGCAGGTTCCAGAAGCCGTTCATCGTGGGGTAGGTCACCCAGAACAGCAGGGCGCTGACGGCCACGCCCACGGCGGGCGGGACGCGGCGCAGCAGCGGGTCCAGCGCGGCGGTGAGGAGCATGGACGAGCCCAGCAGAGTCAGCACCCCGAACCACACCACGTCCTCGGGCAGGAAGAGCAGGGTGACGGCTGTGACCAGCGCCCCTGCCCCGAAGACGACGGCTCCCCGCCGGAACGGATGATGCCCCAGCGGCAGGCAGAAGCCCGAAAGCAGGATGAAGACCCAGCAGATGCTCTGCTGCCACACAAAGCCCGGGCGTCCGGTGTACCACTTCTGGGCCACGCCGAAGAGGAACACCACGTCCCACATCCCGTGGTAGAGCATCATGCTGATGAGGTCGAGTCCCCGCAGCTCGTCCAGAAGACGATAGCGGGCGGCAGTTTGCAGTTCCATAGAGTCCTCCTTCCCTCTTACTGATAGGACTGGGGAAATTATAGCACAAAAAGACCTCCCTGCAAAGACAGGGAGGCCGCAGTGCTCCAAAACTTACTTCTCGTCGCGGGGCAGCAGGCAGTTGAGCAGGATGGCCACGAAGGCAGCAGGCACGATGCCGCTCTCACCGCAGATGAGCTGGACGAACTGGGGGGTGTTGGCAAGGATCTTGGCGTTTGCACCCATGCCGTAGCCCACGCCCAGCGCCACAGAGACGATGGTCAGGGTGCGGGGAGTCATCTTCTCCTTGGTGATGAGCTGGATGCCCGACACCACGATGGAGGAGAACATCATGACGGCAGCGCCGCCCAGAACGGCCTGCGGCATGATGGAGATGAGTGCGCCCAGCTTGGGGATGAGGCCGCAGAGCATCAGGAAGATAGCGCCGGTGGCCAGTGCGCCCCGGTTGACCACCTTGGTCATGGCCACGAGGCCCACGTTCTGGCTGAAGGAGGTGTTGGGCAGTACGCCGAACAGTGCGGCAAAGCTGGAACCGATACCATCGCAGATGACGCCGCCGGACAGCTCAGTGTCGGTGGCCTCGCGGTCCATGCCGCCCATGATAACGCCGGAAATATCACCCACGGTTTCGACCGCCGTGACGATGAACATAATCATGACCGGTGCAATTGCGCGCATATCAAACACCGGCTTGACCGGCATCAGCTCGGGCAATGCAAACCATTTGGCCTCGGCCACCTTATTCCAGTTCAGCACCCATGCCTTGGTGTAGGCAACGCCCTCGGCGTTCAGCGCCGTGGTGGGCAGAATAAGACCCATGAGAAACGCTGCAATGTAGCCGCAGATGATGCCCACCAAAATCGAGGAGGAATTCAAAAAGGTGCTGCCGGAGTGCTTGCAGATCAGGATGACGACCAGCACAAAGATGGCGAGCAGCAGGTTTTCGACCGAGCCGAAATCCTGCGCGGTGTTGCCGCCGCCGAAGGAGTTTACACCGACCGAAATCAAGCTCAGACCGATGGAAAGCACCACCGTGCCGGTAACGACAGAGGGCAACAGCTTGCGCAGCGGCTTCAGAAAGAAGCCCAGCACGGTCTCAAACAGACCGCCGATCAGGGACGCGCCCATGATTGCGCCGTAGGCCAGTACGCCGCCGCCCATCGAGGCTGCGACCGAGCTGAATACCCCGATGAAGCCGGAGGAGGTGCCCATGATGATAGGCACCTTGCCGCCGATGGGGCCGATGGAATACAGCTGAACCAGTGTGACAATGCCCGCCACAAGCATGGCATTCTGCAGCAGCGTAACGCGCAGGTCGGCAAATTCGCCGCCGGCCAGGCCGCAGGCGCCCGTGATGATAAGCAGCGGCGTAAGGTTGCCGACAAACATCGCCAACACATGTTGCATGCCCAGCGGCAGTGCCTGCTTCAGGGACATCTTGCCTTCAAAGCGGAAGGCTTCGGGGGAAAGATCGTTTTTCTTCATTCCACAACTCCTCAGATAAAACCTATTACAATATAACATATACCGCCAAGGCGGAAAGGCATACCGCCCTATTTATACATTATACCATCCCCCACCCTGTGATTGCAATTCCATCAGCCGCCGCAGCAAAAATTTTGTGTGTTTTTGAAGAAGGCTGAACGGTCAAAAAACCTTGATCGCCTGCTGCTTGCCGTGCAAAGTGTAGTGTACGGTCAGACCGTCGTCTGCATCCACGGTGCAATTTTCGGCGTGATCGGTCAATTCCCGCAGGGCGTTGTATTGGCGGCGCATCTCATCCGTATAGCGACTGGGCATATCGGAGGTGAGCAGGATGCCGCTGAACAGCGCATTGACCCGGGCCAGGGTCTGCTTTTGCTGTAGGGTCAGCTTGCAGTTTTCCTCGCGCAGGAAGAATACATCGGGGTCGCTGCCGTAAGCACGCCCGTTGAGCTGGCGGCGGAAAATCGTGTTGCCGATGGACTGCTTTGTGGAGACCCGCTCGCGATGGAAAAACCGCATATACCACACATCGTCCCAGTCCAGCCCTACATCACACCCAATGCGGCAGTAGTCAACGATGCCAAAGGCAGGCATGACCGGCACACCGCAGCCGAGAATCAGCTTGTCGCCGCACCATGAGCGCAGCAGTGCCATGGCGCGCTGCATCCGTCCTGCGCGGGATTCCCGGGCGTTGCCGAACGGTGCTGCGCCGTAGAGAAAGTCCAGCTTGACAAGGTCAAAGCCCCAATCCTGCAGGACGCGGTCAAAGACCTGCTTGAGGTAGGCCTGTACCTCCGGGTGGTCGATGTCCAGCGCATAAAAGCTGCTCCAGTTGCAGCCGCAGCACCAGGGCTGACCGTCCGCCTGCAGCAGCCAGTCCGGGTGATCTTTGCAGAGCAGGGATTCCTTTTCGCAGACGAACGGTGCCAGCCACAGTCCTGCCAGAAAGCCGCTTTCATGCGCTGCATCTGCCAGCGGGCGCAGCCCATTGGGGAATTTGGCAGGGTCAGGCTCCAGCCAGTCTCCTACCTTGCGCTCCCATCCATCGTCGATCTGAAAGAGATCCCCTGCGCGGAAAAGCGCTTTGCAGCCGTTGAGGTCTTCCTGGATCGAGGCTTCGTCAATGTTCTGGTAGCGGTTATACCAGCTGGAATACCCGGCCAGCCTGCGCGTGGTGCGGGGGCGGCAGCCCAGCGCCGCAAACCATGCGTCAAATACCTCGTCCTCGGTGCCCTCGGCAAAAAAGAGAGAGAACGCAGGAAAGCTGCCGCCGGTATGCTGTACCCCGGCGCAGTCGCGTTCAATGCGCAGCTGTGCGGTGCGGCTGTCATAGGAAAAAATCGTATAGCCCGGTGCCTCGTCCAGGCTGGCCAAAAGGCGGTAGGTCTTTCCGCGCCGGAAATAGCAGTAGGAGAAGCCGTGGCTCTGTCCCCTCTTGCCGCTGTATGGAACAAAATGATAATCGCCGTAACGGTCAAAGCTGTATTTCTCCAAAAGAAATTTCGGGACACGCTCAACACCATGCTGCCGGTCCCATTTGCCCAGCTCCGGGCAGGCGGTCCAGGTTTGGTAGCCGTTCATGAAGATCTTTTCTTCGTGCGTCATTGTCCACGGAAGCGCAGCAACCGCATTTTGCAGCACTCCGGCGGGCAGCTCTGCCCTCAGGCAGACGGCACCGCTGCGCGGGGTGATGGCTGCCGTGCCGTCAAACCGGCCGCTGTCTGTTGCGGCATACCACTGTATCTCAGCCATTTTGAGTTTCCTCCCTGTGAAGCGCAGCGCTGATTTCGGCTGCGCGGTCATCCGTCAGGGTGAACCTGCGGCGGAACAGTACAAGCGCCGCCGCAAGGACGGCCATGGGCAGAACGGTCATCATGAGCCGCAGCCCGAGCAGTGTACCGGCGCTCTGGGCAGCAACGGGGCCTGTCTCCTCGGCATTGCCGGACAGCCCGATCAGATCCAGGCCGATGCCGGTCAGAAAAACCGCCACGCCGGACGCAGCCTTTACAACAAAGGTCTGCATCGAGAAGATAACGCTTTCCTCACGGCGCCCGGTCTTGAGCTGGCCGTAGTCCACACTGTTGGAGAGGAAAAGAGTCGTCAGTACGCTGAGCATGCCGTTGCAGGCAAACACCACCACGCCCGGCACGCAGAGCAGTGCCAGACTGCCGGAAAAGCCCGTCAGGCAAAGCAGGAGCAGCACAGCATAGCCGCCCAGCGCCAACCCCAGGCTTACCGTAAATACGGCAGTGTTGCTGAGCTTTTTGCGCAGCACCGGATAGAGGACCATCATGCCGAGGATCTGTGCCGCACCGCCGATGGTTGAGAACAGCGTGTAGCTGGCCTTCCAGCCTGTGCCGCCGAAATCGTACTTGAAGAAATAGATGATAAAGTTGGAGGTCAGATACAGCGCCGAGTTGATCAAAACGATGCTGCCTACGACCACAAGCGCCTGATCGTTGGAGAACAGCGCCTTGAACATCTCGCCGACGGTGGCGGTCTTTATCTCGGCGCTGCCGGTCTCCTTGACGCTGGCGCAGCAGATCGCCTCGGTAACCACAAAGATGACAGCCACGAGCAGTGCTACCCAGCGGAAGCCGGTGCGCTCGCTGTCGCCGCCTAAAGCACCAACCAGCAGCATGGTAAACATTGCAATGAGCGCCGAGCCGACGCCCGCACAGGTGCGGCCTACGACCGACAGGTTTTCGCGGTCGGCCGGGGTGCGGGTCACAGCGGGGATCATAGACCAGTAAGGAATGTCCATCATCGTGTAGGTGACGCCCCACAGTATGTAGATGACGCTGAAGTAGACCATCATGTCGGCACCCTCCAGCACCGGCGCGGCAAACAGCGCGTAGAGAACCACTGCATTCAGGACGGTGCCGCTGAGGATCCACGGACGGAACCGTCCCCAGCGGGTGCGGGTCTTGGCCACCAGCACCCCCATAAAGGGATCGTTGAAGGCGTCAAACACACGCGCGATCATCAGGATCAGGCCGACAAAGGTGGCAGGCAGGCCCAGCACATCCTGATAATAGTACATGACATAGGAGGCAGACAACGCGTAGACCATATCCTTGCCCACTGCGCCGATGCCGAAGGCGGCTTTTTGCTTTGTTGTCAGTTCCATACTGCACACTCCTTCTTTGTGACGGTAAATTCTACGGTGGCAGGCGCACACTGCGGGGCCGAGACGGTCAGCGCGGCTGTACCTGTCTGCCCGACTGTGCGCAGATAAGTCCCGCCCATGCCGCCCTCGGCGGTTGCCGCTGCAGGGCCGACCAGGGCGGCGGCACCGGTCACGGCAAAGGTCAGCGGCAGCTGTGCATAGACGGCGGGGCTGCCGTTTTCATCAAGGATCCGCACCCGAACTCCGGCCATATCGTAGGTGTCACCCTCCTGCAGGACGGTGGCGGAGGGCGTCACCTCAAGATGCAGTCGGTGGCTGGGGCAGAGCGTGACGCTCTTTACCACGGTATCCCCGTTTTTGGCGTCGAACCGCCAACGCGTAGCCGCACCGCCCCAGTTGCCGACATACTTGCCGTACAGCGCCACACCGTCCGCAAAGCTCATCTTATAGCGCACCATGCACCACGCCAGCTTCAGCTTGTAGCGCAGCGGCAGCCCGGCCAAGCCGTAGCGCCCGGCTGCAAGCAGACAGTCGCGCAGCGTATCGGCCTTGGCCTTGTCAAAATGCTCCTGCGTTTCAAGCAGGACACCGATTGTGTCATCCACGGCCAGCGGCGGGTGCGGCAGCGCCGTCCAGCCGCTTTTGTGCAGGGTCGTCACAAACACATCGTTTTTGTAAAGATCCACCCGCTCGGCGTTGGTAAACACATAGACCGTGCCGATTTGCCCGGCAGGATAGTCACCGATGTCCATCGCGGAGCTGACCGTCAGCACCGGCTCCTCCCCGCCCTGCGATGCGTAGACGGACGCCGCCAGCTTGGGATTGCGGAAGCTGTCCAGCACGCCGTGATAGCAGATGCGGTCCCCGGAGCCGAAATCCTTGTGGGTGGCATAATCAAACATACACCAGCCAAAGCAGCCCGCATGCTCTCCATCTGCGTAGGCGGCGTCCAACACCCGCGCATGGCGCAGGGCATGCTCCTGCCGGTGCGGGGCATCGTCACAGGACTTGGTGGGGTACATGTGGCCGTTGCATTCTGAGATCAGCAGAGCCTTGCTCAAATCAGGCGTTACATCCTTTTTCCGCTTGGCCCCGGCGTTTGAGCCGTTGTGGGAGAAATCGTTGTAGGCGTAAACATCCTCCAAGAGATGGCTCTTTTCCAGATACCGCACACCAGAGGTCGCCCGGCTCGGGTCCAGTGCGTGGGCGATTTGGTTGGTGCGCGTATAGAATTCGTCATCGTCCACACTCTCGTTGATGCGCACACCCCACAGTATGATGCTGGGGTGATTGCGGTTTTGCAGCAGCATCTCCCGCAGCATGGCACAGGCGCGGTCTTTCCATGCCCCATCGCCGATGTGCTGCCAGCCGGGCAGCTCAGTAAATACAAGCAGGCCCAGCCGGTCACATTCATCAAGGAAATACTGGCTTTGCGGGTAATGGCTTGTGCGCACGGCATTGCAGTGCAGCTCGTTTTTCAGGATGCGGGCGTCCTGCCGCTGCAGGCTTTCCGGCGCGGCGTAGCCAATGTAGGGATAGCTTTGGTGGCGGTTCAGCCCGCGCAGAAAGGTCTTTTTCCCGTTCAGATAAAAGCCGTCCGCCCGGAACACAGCCGTCCGGAAGCCGAAGGCGGTCTCACGGCTGTGCAGTACCTGCCCATCGGTGTCGAGCAGCTCTGCTATGCAGCGGTAGAGATTCGGATGCTCGGTGTCCCACGGTGCAGCGTCAGGCAGCGTAAGGCGGCATTCCGCCGATTCTGCCGGGGGCAGCTGGCGGCTCACCAGCATCTCGCCCGCACTGCTGCAGAGCCGGACGCGCAGCGCAGCGGCCTTTTCCGGTGCTTCTACGGTCAGCTGTACGGCAGCCTCGGTCAGTGTCGGTGTGTACACGAAAAGATCGCTCACACGGCTCTGCGGCGAGGTTTCAAGCCAGACCTCCCGGTATAGACCGCCGTAGGTCAGGTAGTCGATGACAAAGCCGAAGGGCGGCAGGCTGGGATCCTCGCGCGTATCCAGCCGCACGGCCAGCAGATTTTCTGTGCCGCGGTGCACAAGGTCGGTAATTTCGATGGTGAAGCCGGTGTAGCCGCCCTGATGCTGCCCGGCCAGCTGGCCGTTCAGGTAGATCTCCGCCTGATGGGCGGCTCCGTCAAAGCGCAGGAATACCCGGGGCGCATCGGGAACGGTCAGTGTGCGACGGTAACCGCAGACCATCTCATAGTCAGAGGGGTCTGCGTAGTGGAGCGGCAGCTCCCGGCAGGTATGGGGCAGACGCACCGGACGGCAGCTAACAGGTTCACCCCGACAGAAGGCATCGCTCCATTGCTCTGTAAATTCCCAGTGATTGCAAAGACTGTATCTCATCGTACCAACAACCCCTCCAGTAAAATGGAAATCATCTCATCCAGGGCATCCGTGTAGGATATGCCTTGCGCATCGAGCGTGCGGTCTGCAAGAAAATCCTCAATGGAAGCGGAAATCATCCGCTGCAGAACCGGCAGGGATACCCGACGGATAACGCCCTCTCCCATCGCCTGCTCCAGCAGTGCCAAGGTAGGCTCCCAGCCGGTTTCCAGATGCTCCCGCACGCGCGCTGCGACTCTGGGATATTTTTCATCCAAAAGATCCATCTGCTGCAGATCCAGCGCGGTGTACTCCTCCGGCAGGGCGATAATGACCGCCCGCAGCTTTTCAGCCAGGGTGCCGGGGCCGTCAAGGATGCGCTGCTTGCGGGCGTGGATCCTTGTGAACGCATCGTCCACCATATCCAGCAGCAGCGCCTCCTTGGAGGGGTAGACCGCGTAGATCGTCTTTTTGCTGATGTGCATCATCGCAGCGGCCTGCTGCATCGTAAAGCGCAGCCCGTCCCTGCGGAACAGCTCCATTCCGACTGCGCGCAGTCTTGTGCACAGCTCGTTGTGTTCGTCCATCACTTGCCTCCTGCGGAAACCCGATTTAGCTTTCCGGTTTCCATTGTAGTGCGGAAACCGGTGCGATTCAAGCGGTTTCCTGCACTTTCTACCTTTTTGCCAATCGGGCACAGATTTTTTCGTCATATCGCCCATACGCTAAAGCCGTAATGGGACAGAAAAACGCCCCCGCATAGTGATGCGGAGGCGCTTTGCAGGTGCCTCAGTTCGTTTTTTCAGTTTTTTGCTGCAGGAGGGTCAGCTCCCGCAGCTCACGCACGGTGAAAAGGCCGCAGACAATGGCGGCAGCGCCGTCCGCAATGGGGCCTGCGTACATGACGCCGTCAATGCCCATAAAGAGCGGGAAGATGACGATGAGCGGCAGCAGGAACAAAATCTGGCGTGTCAGGGACATGAATACGCCGAGGCGCGCCTTGCCAATCGAGTTGAAGAAGTTGGAGGTGACCGGCTGGATGCCGTTGATCAGCGTCAGGAACATATAAATGCGAAAGTACCGCTCCGAAAACTGGTAGTACATCTCGCTGCCGGCGCCGAAAATACTGATGATCTGCCGCGGGAAAAGCTGGAAGCAGGCAAACGCTGCCAGAGAAAGCCCGGTAGCCACAGCCAGCGCCAGCAGATAGCTCTTTTTGACGCGGCGGTAGAGCGCAGCACCGTAATTGAAGCCGATGATCGGCTGTACGCCCTGCGAAATGCCGATGACAAAGGACATAAAGATCATGTTGACCTTTGAGATGATGCCCGCGCAGGCCAGAGGAATATCACTGCCGTAGATAGACAGTGCACCGTAGTGTGCAAGGGTGTTGTTCAAAACGATCTGGACAACAGCCATCGCGATCTGGTTGAAGCAGGCAGATGCACCGTAGCTGAAGATCTTGCGTGTTCTGTCACCGTCAATCGTAAAGCAGCCCCGTGAGAAGGGTACAGATTTAAAATGGAAGAGATACCGCATGCTGATGCAGAACGAGGCGATCTGCCCGAGAATCGTGGCAAGTGCAGCGCCGGTCATACCCATATCCAGCCCGAAGATGAACAGCGGATCAAGGACCGTATTGATAAGTGCGCCGATGAGCATCGACATCATGGAATAGCGCGGGCTGCCGTCTGCCAGAATCAGCTTGCTCATACCGGTATTCATAATGAGGAACGGAAACCCCAGCGCTGTGATGCGAGTGTAGGCCTCTGCGTAGGGCAAAACATCCGGCGTAGCGCCGAAGAATTTCAGCATCGGCGTCAGAAAAAGCAGCGTGACCGCCATCAGCACAGTGCCGAACAGCGCCATCAGGCACAGGCCGTTGCCTGCATATTCAGCAGAACGCTTTTCATTGCCTGCACCCAGCTGGAGACTGAAATTCGTCGCACTGCCGATACCGAGCAGCAGCGCAATGGCTGTGCAGGCAATCGAGAGAGGAAACGCAATGTTGGTGGCAGCATTGCCCAGCAGACCCACACCCTGCCCGATAAAGATCTGATCAACAATGTTGTACAGCGACGTCACCAGCATCGAGATAATGCAGGGAATGGCAAAGCCGACAAGCAGCTTGCCTTCTTTTTCATATCCAAGCGGATTGGCAGCATCAGCCTGCGATGAAACCGTTTTTACGCTCATGCAGTTTTACCTCCTTTAATCCTGTTAATAATCGAAAATATAATAATAGTAACAAAATCCGGTAGGAAATGCAAGTCCGTTTGCCTTGAGGCGCTTGAGCTTGCCCTACATGAGCCGGAGACCGTGACACGAACAAAACCGGGGCGAACTTTTCGTTCGCCCCGGCAGTACCTAAATGATTGGAGTCATAGCCTCATAACCTTTATTCGTTATTTTTCGGAGTTGGTTCCTATTTTCATGGGAAATCATTCCCTTTGCAGAATTTCAGGCTTTGAGATTGAGGATCAACCTCTGACACTTAGTACATTGGAGTTTCTCCTTATGGATCAGGTAGATTTCAGATACCCTCTGTTGGGTGGCGTGGAACCAGTCATGATAACCAGCCTTCTTTCATCCTGATCTATATGCTGCATGGGGGTCTTTGATGACGGCCCCTGAGTCTGCTGTTTAAAGGTAAGCTGCCGGACATCTCGTTCAATATGCTTTGTTCAGGTTATGACCTGCGGCTTCGGATGCGGCGCTTTTTCATTCAGCAGGCCCAGGCCCGCCGGTGATGAATAGGATCTTTAAAGTTTGCCATTGGACTTGAGCCTCCTTCCTTACGAAATACCGCCGGTGTCTTGCTTTCTTTGGAGATTTCTTATGACATTTCTCCTTGGAAGATCAGCTTCTCTTGGAGTTGTCTGCTCCTTATCTCCGGCTGTTTTCTTTCTGTGACTATACTATACCACAGCCCCTGGGATTCGTCTATTCGCAGATATGCCAACGATGCAGCGAAAGATTTGTGCAGTTTCAAGCTTGCCGCTCCGGGCAGAAAATGGTATAATAAATATGTTGGGCTGCTGTACAGCCCAGACCGTGCGCTGTCCCTTTTGGCAAGGGACGGCGCTTTTTTGACGGGATTGTGCTGTGGTCCGGCAGGCTGATCTGAACAGGCATTAGGCAATATTCATTTCAAAACAACCGTAAAGCAGCTGCCGCTGCCGGGGCGGCTGTCCACAGTGACAGCGCCGCCGTGCAGTGCGGCTATTTTTTGTGCCATGGCAAGGCCCAAGCCGTTGCCTTGCGTCCTGTGGCTGGTGTCCCCCTGATAGAACTGCTCAAAAATATGGCAGCAGGTCTCGGCGTCCATACCGCAGCCCTGGTCAGTGACAGCCACAACCGGCCTGCCCTGCTCGCAGTGCAGTGTTACGCTTATGGTTCCGTTCTCCGGGCTGAACTTGGCGGCATTATCCAGCAGATTCAGCCAGATTTCCTTTACCAGCGCTTCGCTGCCGTGGTAGGTGCAGGGGGCCAGCGCGGCCTCAAACTGCAGCGGCTTATCGCGCCACTTTTGCCGGGTCACAAGGATGCACTGGCGCAGCTGCTCATCCAGCGAAAAGTCTGTACAGTCGGTCAGAATGGTCTGTGCCTCGATACGATTCAAGAGCAGCACACTGCCGGAAAGCTGTGCCAGCCGCCTGCTCTCATCGCGGATGATTTGCAGATACTCGCGCTGCTCCTCCGGGGTGACATCCTCGTCCAGCAGCAGGTCGGCAAAGCCGCTGATGCTGACGATGGGCGTCTTGAACTCATGGGAAAAGTTATTCACAAAATCCTTGCGCAGCAGCTCAGTGCCGGAAAGCTCCTCCGCCGCTTTGTTGAAGGCTGCTTTAAACTCCCGGATCTCGGTGGGCTCATACCCGTGGGCGGCGGGCTGCAGGCGCACGGTGAAGTCCCCCGCCGCCAGCCGGTTCATCGCCTGTATGATGTTTTTGATAGGCTTTATTAACACAAGGCGAATCGCAACCACAAGGCTGACGGCCATCAAAATACAGCTGGCATACAAAATAACCAGCGCACCGCCGATGCTGACGCTGCCGTCTTGGATAAAAAAGCCGTGGTCTGCCTCCGATACCACCAGCACCGTCACAACGGTCAGATTCAGTGTAACGATGAAAAAGAGGTTCAGCACCAGCAGCATTGTCAAATTTACGGTGCGCATGCAGTCGCGCAGCTTATTTACAAATTGCGCCATATCACACCTTCTTTATAGCACGGTAGCCGATGCCGCGAATGGTCTGTATCTCAAACTCCGGCCAATCGTAAAAGCGGGTGCGCAGCCGATTGATATGAACATTCACCGTTTTGTCGTCACTTTCGCTGTCCATGCCCCAGATCTCATCCAACAGCTCCAGCCGGGTAAAGGTCCTTTCCGGGTAAGCCAGCAGCTTGTATAGAAGGTTGAACTCCTTGGGCGGCAGCACCTGCGCATCGTGGCCGCGCCGCACGGTGTGGGTGTCGTAGTCCAGCTCGACATCCCCTATCGTGATTTTGTGTTCATCCACGATGCGGGCGCGGCGCAGCAGCGCCTTGATGCGCAGCACAAGCTCCTGCCGGTCCGGCGGTTTTGTCATATAATCATCGGTACCAACGATAAAGCCCGTGTGCTTGTCCTGCGGCATATCCTTGGCCGTCAGCATCAAAATGGGCAGCATGCTGCCGCTTTCCCGGATGGTCCTGGTCAGGGTAAAGCCATCCATCCGGGGCATCATCACATCGCAGAGCAGCAGATCTATCTGGTTGTGGTCGAGCATTTCCAGTGCCTGCACACCATCGGCAGCAATCAGCGGCTCATAGCCCTCTCGCTTTACGATGGCGCAAAGCAGACGCGCTGTGCTGGGGTCATCCTCGGCAATCAAAATACGAAACATCCGTGTACCCTCCTTAGGGCAATACCGCACAATTCCCGCCTAAGGGCTTAAGTACCGCTCCGGCGGCTGCGGCACGGCATCTGCGTTGCCAAAATGCTCGATAATACA
>ENA-OXZM01000132-OXZM01000132.1-human-gut-metagenome-genome-assembly--contig:-NODE-132-length-12907-cov-4.867102_pt1 | contig 12907 bp, 10 predicted proteins | sample MGYA00243421_ERZ652806 | MGnify/ENA primary metagenome ERZ652806 (study PRJEB26926, sample SAMN06164517) | human gut metagenome | biome: ENVO:00009003; feature: ENVO:2100002; material: ENVO:00002003...
TACGAGATCGCTCAGTGTCTCGTGGGCTCGGAGATGTGTATAAGAGACAGACTAAGGTAATGCTTTTATAGGAGAAGTCGTAATTATAAGAGCCTTATTATCATGCTATTAGCTTACTTTGTCTTAGGCTAAAAGTCCTTATTTGAGGTTTCTGAATCTTATCAGCCGCAAGTTCAGGATGACAAAAGGCGACAATATATCGTAACAGCCGGATAGGAGTATATCATGATATGATAAGCCGCATAGGACGTGATATCGGAATAGGAATAGATGGGGCTATGCTGATAGCGGTATAACGGGTTAGCCGGATTGTAATATATCATGATATGGCGAGTTGTATAGGACGTGATATTGGGATAGGCGAAGCTACGCCGATAGTGATATAGCGAATTAAAGACTATGGGGAAGACATTTCCCAAAAATAGGTGAATTATACTGCCAATCAATGATATTTCACCTCCGGTTCTTTCTTATATGGCTATATGGTTATAGTACTATCGCAAATAACCATATAGCCGATATGAAGTATTTGTCTTCAAAAGACCGAAAATACGGAAAAACTGGCAAAAAACATATGTGTTTTTCCCCTGACAAAAGGCTTTATAGCATTATCAGGATATAGCGTGATATTCAAAACGTGGTCCGCTCCTGCGGACAGCAAGTTGTGTTTTCGTTTAACGAAAACAGGACGGTTTAACGGAGAATACACCGATAAACCGTTACTTATTTCAAGCTCCAGCGTCGCTTTTTACATATCTAACTATAATTCATTTGAAATCACAAAACAGATTGAACCGAATGTGGTTAGTTTGTCTGTTTATTTCATGTCCGAATCATTAGTATGCTATGTTGCAAAGTTCGTATTCATTATGAAAAAATCCGCTTACGAGAACAAGATATTCAGGTAATTTGCCATCCTTTCCCCAAAGAAGTTCGATGTTAAAAAGTTCAGCAAGCGTTTTGGCTATGTCAAATCCGAAGGCTTCGAGTGACGGACGCACTTTTTCCGGGTGTCGGCATGGTGTGCCGCAGTTACGCGTACACTCGTTATTGGGGCAGAGTGAAGACATTTACCTATATAGGCAAATGAACGCCCTCCATATTTCCGTTCCATATCCAATAATTCGCTCTCGATTCGTATCCGTTCCGGTAAAATGAGTTTTTGTGTATATTCAATCGGAATATCTTTGTCTTCAGGGATTATCTTCGTTGCCATAAGATGTGCATACTTGTATTGCCGGAGAAACGATTCCGTATCAAAATCAAATGGAGGACACCCCCAACTTTTACCGTAATTGGTACATTGTTTGCAAAGTTCAAGAAAATGTGGTTCGTCACGGAATTCGGCGATATATCCTTCAACAGTGATGTCTGAAGTAAAATTTTCTACAGTGTATATACTCATTGTTTCAAAATCATTGTACCGCATAAGGAGTCGAAACGGATGTTTTCATTTTGGAAAAGTCTGTCAATGTATCCGCTTTTCCGCATTTCAGACGCGGTCAAGCAGTTTAAATTCAGGGTATCTAACAATGCTATCGAATCGCACATGGACAACGCGATGTCAAGTTCATGTGTCGAGAACATGATACATTTTTTCTCGTCGTGGACAAGCCTACGAAGCAACGCCACAAGTTCGTAGCGATTAGGCATGTCAAGAAAGGAAGTCGGTTCATCAAGGAGAATGATAGGAGTATCCTGTGCCAATGCACGAGCAATCATCACACGCTGGCATTCGCCATCCGACATTTTATCCATCGTGCGGTTTGCATAAGCCTCCATTCCCACCGAAATGAGCGATTGCATGACTATCTCCTTATCCGCCTCTTGCATCCTGCCTATCCAGTTGGTATAAGGAGCACGGCCTATGGCTACGACATCTTTGCACCGCAGGTTGGCGATGCGCGTGCGCTCGGTCGTGACGACAGCCAGCGTTTTTGCCATATCTTCGGTTTTCATGCAGGCGATGTCGTGCCCGTCGAGAATGATTTTTCCGGAATAACACCGGTTCAGACCGGCTATGGCGCGGAGCAACGTCGATTTTCCTGTCCCGTTTCTTCCGATAAGGGCTGTCAGTTGACCTTTTTTTATCGTGGCATTTACCTCGTGGAGCAACGAGTTTTCTTTGTAACCTATGGAAAAATGCTGTAATTCTATCATGCGGTGATGGATTTGTTGCGTAAAACCACCCATACGACGATTGGGATTCCCAATAGAGCTGTAATGGCGTTGATCGGCAAGGTGAATATTTTAGAAATGATGTCGCAAAGAAGCAATATCGATGCTCCCGAAAGAATTGTTCCGGGCAGAAGGACATGATGATCGCTATTTTGGAAAAGCATTCTTGTGACATGAGGCATAGCGAGACCTATGAAACCTATCGGACCGCAAAAAGCGGTTATCGTTCCGGCGAGCAGCGTTGTCGAGAGAAACAATAGGCCGCGTGAACGCTGAATATTCAGTCCCATCGTTATGGCATACTCTTCTCCAAACAACAAAAGATTAAGCGACTTGATTGTTATTACAGCCAATAACAACCCGACTAATACTGATGGAACAAAGATGGCAAGTTGTTGCGCTGTCACATCCCCTAATGCTCCCATCGTCCATATCACAAACATTTTTAGAGACTCGTCATTGGCTATATACTGCAAAATCTGCACGACAGCGCCTACGCCCGATGAGAACATCATACCCAGAATCAGGATTACCATGATGTCTTTTATTCGCTGTCCGACGGCAGTTATCACGAGCAACACGACAGCCGCACCCACCCACGCTGCTCCGGCAATGCCTATTGATGAACCGATCCCGGCAAGTACCACAAGTGCCACACCGAGACTTGCACCGGAACTGATGCCAAGGACATAGGGACCGGCAAGAGGATTACGGAAGAGGGTCTGCATCTGAAGACCGCTGACCGATAAGGCAGCCCCGGCCAACAGTGCCACTATAGCTTTTATGAGGCGTATGTTGAGTACGATTTTTTCCGTGGCACGGGAACAATTTCCCCCGGTCAGTGCTGCCCATACATCGCGGATCGGAATGTTGACAACTCCCACGGCCAAGTCCAGTAAAAAAAGACCGACCGTGAGCGTAATCAATATGGAGGACAATATAGTCGAACGGGAACGCATCTATTTCAGTTGCTTGTAATACACACACTCTTCCTGCGCCAGTTCGGGATGGAATATCTTCACAAGGTCGCGGAGCACGATGTCAGGATTCACGACAGCAGACTCGTAATAGTCGTTACCCCCGGCTGTGTTGATACGGGCGTTGTTATTATACACCTCTCCATTTTTGAAACATCGGGTATCGGTGAATTTCGGACATGATGCCTTCAAGTCGTCAAGGGAGTTCGCCATTCCCACGTTCAGCCACATGTCCGCATCTGACGCGAGTAGGTATGCTTCTTCCAAGTCAACGGGGATAGAAGCGTTTCCCGTGTTCTTCTGGTAGATATAGCGACCGCCTGCATCGGCAATCAAGCGGGCGACATAACTTTGGGTTGAAGGCATGAACCACGAGTCGCCATAGGGAACATTAAGCATAACCGAAGGAGTGCCGAGGGTACTGTCGGCCACTTTCTTTTTCAAAGTGTTGTATCTGACCGGGATTGCGGCAAAGGCTTTTTCACCCTTCTCACGTTTCCCTGTGACTTCAGAAAGCACTACCATCCATTCAGCCTTACCGAGAGGCGACTCTTCGAGATAATCGCCGACATACATGAACGGTATGTCGAGTTCTTCGAGTTTGCTTTCCATTGCGCTTGCGCCGTTCACCCCATAGAGCAGAACGAGGTCGGGATCGAGCGAGAGCAGCAACTCGTAGTTGATGTTTCCTTCATAGCCGATGTCACCAATACTGTCGCGGCGAGCTTGGATGTCGGGGTTGGAAATGTAGTCGATTCCCGAAACGCCGGTTATGCGCTGGACTTCACCGATCGCGTCAAGCATGGCGATATGAGTGGAAGACATCGCCACGATGCGTTTGGCGTCTCCTTTGAGTACCTGTCCTGCAAACCCTTCGGGAACCTCTTCACCGTTGCGGACGATAAACAGCCATGTGGTTACACTGTCCGCTCCCTGCCAGGGATTCCTGACGGTTATCAGTACGCTTTCCTTCCCGCCCGCCCCTTTGATGTCGAAGCCGGAGGCATATTCGGGAGCATAAAGCAGCAGGTTGAAATCATTGAGTTTTGAACTTTTGTTGTGGCAGCCTGTAAATGCCAGAGAAAGCAACAGAATCAGGCTTAAATTCTTTAATGCGTTCATATTGATGCAGATTATCGTTTACTATTTTTGTTTTTTCCGAACTTGGGTGTTATGCCGATGAATATCTCGAAATTGATGCCCGGCATGGGACGGGACAATACGGAAAGGTATTCTTCATCGAACAGGTTGTTGATGCTGCCCTTTAGCGACAGGTCGGCCCATCGAAAAGAGAGCTGTTTTTCCAGTGTCACGTTATTCATGAAGTAAGGAGGCAGATAGCCCGTCAGGGTATAATCATTACTCGACATGGTATAACGCTGGCTGTAATAACACCATTTGTAAAGCAGGCTCCATGTCCGCCATGACAGACGTCCGGTCACCGTTGCGGAAAACTCCGGCACGTATGGCAACTGTTTGCCGACGGATTGGTCTGCCGGACTCATCGGTTCGCTCTCGTTGATCGAGGGAGTCCACGAGAAAGTTCCGTTCATATCCAGTTTCCAGTCCTTTCCGAGCATTATATCAAGGTGGGCGTTGGTCTCTGCCCCGTAAGCATGTACCTTTTTGAGGTTTCTGGGGGAGAAGAATCCCTTGGTTGTGGGTAGCCAGATGATCCAGTCGTCGATGTGCGAATCGAACCAGTTGATACCACCGCTCAAAGCATATACATTTTCTTTCCCCACCGAGAACGACAACCCCACGTCGTATGTGAAGCCGTGCTCGCTTTTCAGGTCGGGATTACCGCCCGGCAGAAAATAGAGGTCGTTCAGCGTGGGAAAACGGTAGTTCCGGGAGATGGATGCTTTCGCCACGATATTGCCTTTTTTCGACAGTACCCCGTCGATGAAGAAAGCCGGGATAACCGGGGCCCATTCCGTACCGAACATATCCTCGCGAAGAACAAGCGAGGCGGCAAAACGATCGACAGGCCGCCATTTCGCAGAAACGGAACCGGAAAACTCGACACGTCCCTTGTCATACCCGACAACAGCCTTGTTACCTTCCTGCGAGATGATATTTTTGTCCGCGCTTTCCACCAAATGTTGGTGTACGGAAACACCGGCCGTGAACAGCCATTTCTCTGAAGGTGCATAATCCCCGTCCGCACTTCCGTAGAACGTGTTAATCTTACTGCGTGAGCGGGTCATCGAAGCCATTTCGCCGTTTCCCTTGTCCCGCTTGTAATCATAGGCCATCCATGTGTGTATATAGCCGCCTTTTACACCGACCTTCCATTTCTCCCGCACGCGATCCCACGAGAGGACGCCGCGAAACGTCTGCTCCCTTTGGCGGTTCTCGAAGTCCATGTCGTTCCCGTAATCCGTGCTGAGCATCGCCAGTTCCCGGTTGGAATTGATATACCAGGCGTTTAGCCCGAACTTGTCACCTTCGCCCGTGTTATAATAAATTTCCTGCAAAATGTGCAGATCCTTATAAGCCCCGCTGCGGTTGCGCTCCGTCGGATAATAGGAACCGATGATGTTCTTGTCCTCGTCATAGATGTTTTCCTTCTTGTCCCGGTTTCGGTATTTGTAGTCGTTGGGAGAAGAGGAATATACCACACGGGTGGAGGACTGCCAGTGTTTGTTACCGTAGGTCAGGCGGAGAAACTCGTCGAACGTGCTGAACGACCCCACTCCCTGCACGTACTGCAACCCGAACCCTTCATGGTTGGCCGGAGAAGTGGAGAGCCTGACCAGACCACCCAAGCCGCCGCCCGTTTCGTTTACCGATGACGTTCCGTGCAGCAGCGAGGCATCATCGATAAAGTAAGAAGGGATGGTGGAAAAATCCGTCATGCCCAGCATCGGGTTGTTAATGCGCATACCATTCCACGTCACTTGGGTATGCGAGGGAGAGGTACCCCGGAAAGCCACGGTGGATAACGTGGCGCGTCCGTAGTTCTTGACAAAAACGGATGAGTTGAATGTCAGCACATCGGCCATAGACAAGGCGATGTTCTCTTTCATGGCGATGGAATCGAAACGGGTTCGTTGCACGCCTATATCCTTCATCGGTCGTTTGCCTACCACCGTAACCTCCGGAATACGCAGCACCCTTTTGGTAATGCTGACGGAATTTTTTTGCTGGGCGGCAAGCAGAAAGGGCAGGCTTACCCCCACGAACAATAGAATAAGATGTCTTTTCATTTTTGTCCTCCTTCCTCGTTATTTCCAGCAGAAAGCTCCCGGAATGATTCCCACGTAAAATTCATCGATCAGCTTACCTTGCGGCGAATAGCGATACACGATACCTTGCTGCTGGTAATCAATAGCGTCGGCCACATATACTTCCCCGTTGTTGGGATTGACCGTAAGGCCGTAGTATTTGGTGTCCCGAAACTCCAGAAAAGGCCGGACGGGAACACGGTCGGCTTCCACCGGCATTCGCCAAATATCGTTATTGATCCAGTAAAGCGTATCCCGTGTACCGTTGAGCTGGACTTCCGAAGGCCAGTCGCCCAGCTTGAACTTGAACTGTTTCTCTACGGTGAAAGTCTCGGTGTCTATACGGTAGAGAGACGGTGCCTCGTAGCCGTATGGGCTGCCCTCGTAACCGCCATCCGTGATGGTCCACATCTTGTTGTATTTGTCCATGACCAGCGAAGTAGGTTGTATGCCGATGGTCAGTTCGTCCACGACCTTGTCCGTCTCCGTGTCGATTTTCAGGATGCGGTTCTGGTACGACCAGCAGTTCACATAGACGTACTTGCCGTATTGCACCATTTGTTCGGTGGAACCCGATTCCATGTCCATGTCTGGACATTCGATATAGCCGGTAATCTCGTATGTCTTGGGGTTGATGATGAAGATACGGTAGTCCCATATCTGCGTCACATAGGCTTTCTCATCCGACAGAAAATGGATATACCGGGGTGAGGTGAAACCTGTGATACGGCCCACTTCCTTGAAAGTATTGATGTCGATGGCGAAAATCACATGCGAGTTGTTCACCACGACCCAGCCTATACCGTCCCGGATAACCATAGATTGGGCCACATCGCCCAACTTGAACCCGTTGGCACGGTAAAACACTTCATTCTCCACTTCGCACGTGGCGGGATCGTAGTAGGAAAGCGTGGCATTGCTGTACTGGAAATTCCCCTCGTTGGTAATGAAAAGACCAGAGGCCGATACAGAGAAATCTTCCATCTCTCCGTAATCCCATTTCATGCAACTGCCGAAAACTGGCAGGCAGAAAAGAAAAAGGCAAATCCGTTGTATTGTTCTGCTCATTGTCATTCGGATAAAAAAGAGTACCCGAATCATTACGGGTACTCTGGTTAAGGTATAAGGTTTAATCCTGCTGCGTATATTGTTTGTCCCTCATTTTTTGGAAGGTTGGGTTATACCCACATTTCGTCACACTCCAGCTTTCCTCCGTAATCATTCCGTTTTCTATGAACTTACCGAAGAAAGTGTAGTCGGTGAATTTTGTCAAACCGTCAAAAACAACCCCATGCAAGGTCTCCAACTTCTCCATGGAAAGTGTTTCCTGAGAAAGAAAAGTCGCACTTTTTATCTGTAGCGTACCATCTATAGTCTGTAATTTATCACAAGTAATGCCTGTTGCTTTATTAACGAACAACCCTTCACCTCCTACATGAAGCAATTCTGGAAGGTTTAACGATTTACTTTGTAAAGTTATTGCGAACGCCCCCATTCCTTCGCTATGATATACTGGAGAGGTTGAGCAACATACTTTGGACACCAAGGGTAAGTCACAACCGGTAAGATTTCCAGATAAATAGAACTGGCCTCCTACTTCTTTCAAGGATGACATTGTGACTGTCCCCATCATTGGTATTTGGATGTATCCATATCCATCTATGATTTCCAAGTCGGGAAATTTGGCATTGCTTCGCATTTGGCCTGTCACATTTAGATTTCCATATACATGTTGAATTGTCGATATGGTATAATCGGTATTGTTGGTGGTTGGCTTACAAGTGAAGTCTTTGATATTCTTGAACATGATTTCAGGGAACTTGTTATTCGTAAGACTGGTGATGACAAAATTTACATTTGACAAATCTTCGGCTGTTTCAATTTTGGAGAGCTGCACCTTGTTTATAATTTCAATCTGGGGAGCTGTTTCTCCGAAGGTTTCAAATCGGGCGTTCGGCAACATCAGTGTTCCGCTCACGTCTTCAAGATAATCCAACGTAATGCTTCCAAGTGTGGTGATTTTACTCCAGTCAGGAAGCTGCTTGAGCGCCGTGAAATTTTTTATCTTTATCTGCCCCTTCACCGTTGTCAGTTTGTCCATTCCACCGAAAGCCTGAAGCACGTCATTTCGTTGGGGAACAAAACTACCGGTAGGAGGAGTTTCCATGTTGGCTTCCATAATAATACTTCCGTTTACTGTCTCGACTTCCGGTAGATTAATGGTTTCCAACATCACGGGGACGGTGTGGAAATCAAAGCCACCGGTCTCTTTCAGCTTAAGGAAGCTCATGGAAGTCAGTTTGGCAAGATTGTTCACGGACAAGACACCTCCGACACTTGTCAGTTCCGATAATTCTAAAGAAGCGATTGTTCCGGCTGCCTTGTTTTCTTCATTGAGTCCCTGGATATTCAGATCCTGACCTACAGTGGTCAGAACCGGAAACTCAAAACTCTGTAACGACGGCGCATTGAACATCACGCTTCCTTCAATAGTTGCCAGTTTCTCGAATAGGACATACGTCACTTGGTCGTTATATACCGATATGTCTCCGGAGAGCGTTTCCAATGCTTTCATGGAAATCATGTGAAGTTCCGTAGCTTTCGAGGCGACATCGGTCGAACCTACCTGTAAACCTCCGGCAGAAACGATATTATCCAACCCTGTCAAGTCTGCACCGTTGTAACTGTTACGAATGACAATGTTGCCTGTAACCTCTTTCAAAGATGCCAATGCAGATATGTCAGTGATTTTTTCTGCCTCTTCCGCATCAGAACCGATAATCAGGTTCCCTTTGACAACGGTTGTTTTGGTTGCGGCAAAAGAAGCTACCTCCTCGGTGGTCTTCAACTCTACATCTCCATCAGATTCTATTTCGCTTTTCACCACCTTATAGGCATATTCGCGGGCATCTCCGTTATAGGATGTCACCCGGAAGGTCCGTTCGTTATCCCAGTCCGTTACCGTTTTTGGATTAGGTATGATTGTTGCAGAAGTGGTGTACTTGAATTCCACTTCGGCATTGTTCAACGATACCGTATAAGGAACGGTTATCGTTACTGTATTGTCCGTAATATCGGCCGTGTACGATTTTCCGTCCACAGTCATCACAACTGACGTGATGAAATTCTCATCTGCATCTTCAGGTATAATTTCATCGTTTTTGTCACATGCTCCCAAAAAGAACAAGGATAGGAGCATGGGAAGAAAATAATTTTTCATACTTGTATTTATTGTTATTTTGTTAAATCCTCAAAAGAAAATACTTCCGTTGAAACTTCGCCCAACCAGCCGCTTTTGGCCAAGACACCGCATTGCACTTTGATAAAATCAATATATTGCAGATTGGCTTCCGTTCCATCGGCATGGATGGCATTGGAAATTTTGAAACCGTTCCTTTGCCCGCTTCCATCTACCGTACTGCCGCCTTCTATCTGGTCGTTTCCAAAATTATCCACATACCCCCAGTCATAACTCTGATTATCCCAATAACCGGTTTGTGAATCTTGGGTGTTGCGGGCGGCCAAACAAGTGCCTGTCAGGGTATAACTGTTTTCCGAAATCCAAGCCGGATAATAATAGTCCTGTGTATGATAAGCGGACAGATAGTCTACCCAGCCGTTTCTACCGTCGGAACTGATCCATTGGACATCCATTTTTTTGCCTTCCGGACGGTAATAGGTCACTTCAAAATTCTGTATTGTTTCTTCCTTGCCTGCTTCAGATCCTTTCAGTTCGTACCACTCGTCATCCGGCAATCCGTTTCCGTTTATATCCTGCATGACCCATACGATACCCGGTTCGGAACTGCCGTCAAAGGCGTTCCCCTGAACACAGAAATCATATTGGTTACCCGAATTGGGAATACTGTGGTCGAAGCCGACGATGATATAACCCCCGAAAGAACCTAAAGAGACGTGCAGTTTGTCTTTCAAACGCTGTGTTGCCCATGCGACAGCCGCTTCAGGGGATGTTTCGTTGCCGGTCATACCACCTATCGTGCTCGTCTCGTTGATAAATTGGCCGGGAGCTGGGGTATATTCATAGACTTTATTCCAGAGCTTGGAACTTCCCGAAGCCAAGAATCCGTCCTGCTCTTTTTTGTCCACACAGACGACTTTTACAGTGGCAGTGACAGCCGTCTTTCCTTTGTCGATATTCCTACTTATTTTTTCCGTCGGTGTGTCTTCCAAAACAGTACAGGAGACGGTGTATTCTCCGGGTGCGGACGGCGTGAACTTGAACATGCGTTCCACTTCTCCTTCCATGACCTGACCGTCCACACTCCACTCAAAACGGGGATTGTCGAAATACTCCAACAACGGACGCAGGAAAACAGGGCGGTCGGCAAAAGTGTACCTGTCCGTGGATGTTTGCTGGTAAGACGGGGTCGGGAATTTGACAACGTAGGGCATCGTTTCCACGACCTCTACGCTTACGTCCTTTGTTGTTGTCCCATCTATATTGGAAGCGTTGATTGTCACCGTATAAACACCGAGTTCTTTTTCATTGAAAGTATAAGTATTCTCGGTGGAAACGATTTTTCCTTCCCGTACCCATTCGATTTTGAACCCTTCGACATCCGAATGCTGAATATCGGGAGTAAATGTGTAATCGGTATTCCGGACGACTTTTAATCCCTGCGAAGGAAGTGCCAGTGAGATAACCGGAGGGGTGAGTTCTTTCACTTCTACTTTCAGTTCCTCTTCGGCATAGCCTTCCGCATTGTCTACTCTTAGTTTGACGTAAAAATCCCCGCATTCATTCCATGTACGTTGAAGAGACGGACCCGAAGAAACCAGCGTACCGTCTATCGTCCAAGCAAAAAGAGCATCTTCAACATTCTGGTATGTCGGGGCGATAGTCAATTCGTGATCGACCTTGACCGTGTAAATACCGGTCTCGCTGTCAAGTTCTATTATAGGTTGTCCTCCTACTTCTTCGGTAATGACTTCATCCTTGTTGCAGGAGGTAAACAGCATACAGGCAAAAATAATAAAATAGTAAAAACGATGCATAATGTGTGGATTTTAGAAAAATAACAGGGATACCCCGACAGAAGGGATATCCCTGTATTCTTTTTATTGTATGGTGATATCATCGATACAGATATAAGCCGGAGTATTCAAACCGTATGCTCCCGAATCCGAACCCTCGAAGTTGAATTTCACACTTTGCACCCCTTCGGCATTGATTTCCCAATAATCCCATGTCGTGATAGGATCAACCTGTTGTTGGCCGTCACGATAATCGGCTAAAAGGCGTTTGTAAGTGCGGATCAGACCGCCATCCGCATCATAACACTCCAGATTCACTTGGAAATACCCTTTCATCTCTTTCAGAGGAGTCGCTACCCCCGTAGAACCGAACTGATTACCATAAGTAATGACACCATAAGTGTATGAGGTGTTGCAGATCCACAGGCCGACCAATTTCCGGGGAACATTGAAATAAAATTCTGGTTTAGCCATCCATGCCTGATTGTAAGCATCCACATATCCGTAAACGACACCGAAATTGGAACCGCTGTGCCCGGCTTCCTTATTCTGTCCTTCCGCTTCCACCGCAGTGTTATAGACAGAACACTGGTTCAGATAGGAATACCACCAGTCTCCGGTATTCCCCGATTGATTGGAGCGGATGTTCCAGTTGGAAAGTGCGATGCCGCCGCTGGAATACTCTGTGCTTCCACCTACTGTATTAAACATTGAAAGAAAGAGATATTCTTCCGGAGTATTGTCATAAATGGTGGTTACTTGAGGATACCCTTGGTACGAATAAAGATTTTCTCCGGCCGAGGTAGGTCCTGCCAACATGCCGGGATTGAAATCATCGAAAGTGACAGTTAAAGTACCGTCCGGATTTGTCACAGCACGGGTTTGCGAAGTTCCGGAATCAACCGGTTCCATCAAAAAGTCATCGTCCGAGCTACAGCCGGAGAACAAGGCGGTTGCGGTAAATAGACAGGCACCTGCCAGAAAGCGTAATTTTCTTTTCATAGGTCACTCATTTTAATGTAAACATATTATTAACAAACACAAAAAAAACGTTCGTGCGAACTTACACGAACGGGAATATGTCTGTCTTCAAATATTGAATGGCCAATGAGCTATTCCTTATTTGATTACGACCCGTATATCCCGCAGGTGTAAATCTCATTCCGGTCATGGCAGGTCTTCTGACTCGTCCCGGTCATCGTGCCTTCCCGGTATTACACCAGTGGCAAAAGTTCGATGTCCGTTTTTGTGGACTCACAGCAGCGGGTACTGTCCCGGATTTTCACCGGGTTCCCTTTTCATTCGGAAGGCGTAAACCTCCCGAAACCATTTTCCGGCTGCAAAATTATCTATATTACATGTCATATCCAAACAATTCACATAATATTTACGATAAAACACACAAAGCATGATAACCGTGTCGCTTTAATTAGAGCATTCAAGTTTACGACAAACGAAGACGGTAATTATCATACACAATATCCATAAACCACCAAAACAGCTTGCCATTTTCCATAGCAATGCGTT
>ENA-OXZM01000165-OXZM01000165.1-human-gut-metagenome-genome-assembly--contig:-NODE-165-length-11708-cov-4.002060_pt1 | contig 11708 bp, 10 predicted proteins | sample MGYA00243421_ERZ652806 | MGnify/ENA primary metagenome ERZ652806 (study PRJEB26926, sample SAMN06164517) | human gut metagenome | biome: ENVO:00009003; feature: ENVO:2100002; material: ENVO:00002003...
CTCTTCGACCGCACCGAGCAGCTGGCCCGGGAGCTGGACGCCCGGGTGGCAGAGCGGACAAAAGAGCTGACCGCCGAGACCGAGGCCCGCAAGAGCATGATGCTCAACATTTTTCACGACCTGCGCAGCCCTCTCTTCGCCGTCAGCGGCGGACTGGAAACACTGGAATCGGCCCCCGAGACCCTTCCGGCCCTGCTTCCGGCTCTGCGTCAGCGCATTGAATTCCTGCGGCGGCTGACGGAAGACCTCTTCCTCGCGGCAAAGCTCGAGCAGAAGCAGATCCTGCTCAACGAAGACCGCACCGCCCTCAACGAAGAAGCCGCCGCCGTCTGCGCCGCCTGCCGGAGCGAGGCCGACCAGAAGGGCGTCGAACTCCATGTCAGCACCGACACGCCTCTGCCTGTCTGGGGCGACAGCGTGCGGTTACAGCAAATTATCCAGAACCTTGTCACCAACGCCATCCACTATACTCCCGCCGGGGGCAGCATCCATGTGGACTGCCGCGCCGAGGACGAAACGGCCTGTGTCAGCGTACAGGACACCGGCTGCGGCATCGCGCCGGAAGACCAGAGCGCTGTCTTTGACCGATACTTCCATACCACCGCCGACAAAAAGCACGACTCCACCGGCCTCGGCCTGACCATCGCGCAGGAGCTGGCCCACCTCCACCACGGCGAGATCACATTGCAAAGTGAAGTCGGCAAGGGCAGCATTTTCACGCTGCGGCTCCCCTTACTTACAGACTGAGAGGGCAAGGCCGCTGATAAGATCTATCTCTCGATAGAGAAAGAGGACATCACGCAAAAAATCGCATGATGTCCTCTTTCTTATCGCAATTTTCAAAAATAGTGCCGGTCAAAACTGCATCTTTGCGATATGCAGTTTGCGGCTGTTGCTTGTGCATTAAAAACGCAAACTGCTATATTTCAGCAGCTCCGTCAGCTTTGCCAGACGATGCACAGCCTCGTCCAGCACGTCGGTGCCGTGGGCAAAATGCATTCGGATGAGGTGGTTGACCGGCTCTTTGAAGAAGCTCGAGCCGGGGACAGCCGCCACACCGATGTTCTTTATCATCCACTCACAGAATTCCAGGTCGGTCCAGCCCTTGAACTGGGGCAGGGCGAGGAAATCCGAAATGTCTATCATGACAAAGTAGGTTCCCTGCGGGACGTTGTGCTTGAGGCCGATGGCATCCAGCCCGGCAAGGAAGTGGTCGCGCTTCTCGGTGTAAAGAGCGCGCAGACCTTCATAGTAGCTTGCGGGCATGGTCAGACCGGCGACGGCGGCCTCCTGCAGGGGTGCGGCTGCACCAACGGTCAAGAAGTCATGCACCTTGCGGGCTCCCTCGATGACATCGGCCGGGCCGATGAGGTAGCCCAGACGCCAACCGGTGATGGAGTAGGTCTTGGAGAGGGAGTTGCAGGTGATGGTGTGCTCGAACATACCGGGCAGGCTGGCCATGCAGATGTGCTCTGCCGGGGCGTAGACGATGTGCTCGTACACCTCATCCGTCACCACAAAAGCGTCGTACTTGATGGCAAGCCTGGCAATGTCTTCCAGCTCGTCGCGGCGGAAGACCTTGCCGCAGGGATTGGAAGGGTTGCAGAGGATCAGCGCTTTGGCACCCTCGGCAAAGCCCTTCTCGATGAGGCTCAAATCGAACTCATACTCCGGCGGCACTAATGGGATGTAGATGGGTTCAGCCCCCGAGAGGATGGCGTCTGCGCCGTAGTTCTCGTAAAACGGCGAGAAGACCATCACCTTGTCGCCGGGGTTGCAGATGGTCATCATGGCGGCCATCATGGCCTCGGTGCCGCCGCAGGTGACGCAGATTTCCGTGTTGGGGTCCACCTCGTGGTGGAGGGCCGGGCTGGTCTTTTTCGCCAGCGCCTCCCGGAAGTTCTGCGCACCGAAGGTCACGGCGTACTGATGGGGGCCGTCGTGGGCGGCTTTGGCCAGCGCGTCGGTCAGCTCCTTCGGCGGGTCGAAATCAGGGAAGCCCTGCGACAGATTGATGGAATCGTATTGGTTGTTGATGCGGGTCATCCGGCGGATGACAGAGTCGGTAAAGGTGCCGACGCGGTCGCTTAATCGTGGCATTTTTTGATCCTTTTCATCTTAGACTCCCCTCGAGAGGGGAGCTGGCACCGAAGGTAACTGAGAGGTTCAGTCCTTAAAATACGCATTCTGCACAGCCAGCAGGACGCCTGCGCGGCTGGCGGCGAAGTTCAGGCCGCCCTGCAGGTAGCAGGTATACGGCTCACGCAGCGGGCCGTCGCAGGAAAGCTCGATGGTGCTGCCCTGGGTAAAGCTGCCGCTGGCCATGATGACCTCATCGGTGTAGCCCGGTTCCGGAGAAGGTTCCGGGGCGGCATAGCTGTCCACGGGGCTTGCGGCCTGAACTCCCCGGCAGAAGCCGATGAGGGCGTCCGCCGTACCGGCATCAAAGCAGGTGACGATGTCGTTGTGGGCCTCGCAGTAGCGAGGGATGGGCTTTTTGCCCACCAGTTCCAGCAGGCACTGGGCGTAGATGGCCGTCTTGATGGCCTCGCAGACCACGCCGGGGGCGTAGTAGAAGCCCAGATACATATCGCGGGGCGTCTCGAGGGTGCAGCCCAGCTCCTTGCCGAGGCCGGGGGCGTTCAGGCGGTAGGCGCAGAGCTCCACGAGGTCTTTCCGGCCTGCGATATAGCCGCCGGTGGGGGCGATGCCGCCGCCGGGGTTCTTGATGAGGCTGCCCACCACGAGGTCGGCACCTGCCTGGCAGGGTTCTTCCTTCTGGGTGAACTCGCCGTAGCAGTTGTCCACAAAGATGATGATGTCGGGGTTGGCGGCACGTGCGGTGTCGGCGACCTTGCGGATGGTGTCGAGGTCGAAGGCGTTGCGCTGCAGGTAGCCGCGGCTGCGCTGGATGTGGCAGACCTTCGCGCCCGGGGCTTTCTGGGCGATGAGCTCATAGTCCGGGGTAAAGTCGGCCTTCAGCGGGGCCTCGTCGTACTTGATGCCGTAATCCATCAGGGTTCCGGTGCCTTTGCCCTTGCCATCCAGACCGATGACGCCTTCCAGCGTGTCATACGGACGGCCCGTGGCAGCCAGCAGGGTATCGCCTGCCCGCAGCAAACCAAAGAGGGCCACGGCCAGCGTGTGGGTGCCGCTCTGGAACTGGCTGCGCACCAGTGCATCTTCGGCGCCCATCACCTCGGCAAAGATCTGCTCGAGCTTGGCGCGGCCGCTGTCCCACAGGCCGTAGCCGGTGGTACCCAGCATATCGGTGGAGGACATCTGGGTGTCCGCAAATGCTTTCAGCATCTTGAGCTGGTTGTAGTCGCGGATGTCCTCCATCTGCTTGAAGTAGGGCTGGCAGAGCTCGAGGGCTTTTTCATCCAGTGCCAGAACTTCGGGTTTATAATCGAAAAAGTGATTTAACATTGACATTATAATGAATCCTTAATTGTTATTGTACTTCATATCGTGCATACTCCCCCATCTTCTCAAAGCCCAACCGGGTATAGAAATGCACCCGCTCGGGGCTGCACAGGAAGACAGGCATCCAGCCTTCGGCGGCGAGGGCATTCGCCATCTCGACGATGAGCCGCCCGCCGACGCCTTTGCCCCGCAGAGCTTCCACGGTCTCGCCGCAGGCCATGTATGCCTGACCATTTGCCAGCGCGTAGGCTCCCACAGTACAGATGATGTTTCCTTCCCGTTCCAGCGTCCAGACCCGGGCAAGGCCCCGGCTGCGCTTGGAGCAGAGCTCAGAGTAAAAGTCGTCCCGTTTTGAGGGCCTGTCAGGGAAGAGCATATCCGCTGCTTTTCCGGCGGCAGGTTCTGTGTTTTTGGCAAGACTCTGCCAGAGGGCAGCGTCTGCCTCAGGCAAGGGCAGCTGACGCCCTGGCACAAGGCCGAAGACGCTGTGCGTCTTTGCCCGTTTCCAACCGGTGGGCGGCGGACACTCGGCTTCATCCAGCACCACAGCCTCACAGCCGCAGAAAGCCAGAAAGCCCGCCAGCTCCTCGGGGTTGGCGTGACCCGCCAGCCACGCGGTGCTGCCGCCGACATCCAGTGCCAGCGTCGGCCCGGCGAAAAAGCGGCCCGGCTGGCTCTTACCGAAGAGGGCGAACGCCAGCGGCATGGTCGCCCCGAGACAGAGCTTGCCCCGGCAGGCGTTCAAAAAGCGCTGCTTCTGGCGGGGCGTTTTGATTTGAGCGATCACTTCAGCGCGTTGACGATGCTCTTGAACTCGCGGCCGCGCACTTCAAAGTTCGGGTAGAGGTCGAAAGAAGCACTGGCCGGCGAGAGAATGATGATGTCACCGGGCTTTGCGCAGGCGCGGGCCAGCTCCACGGCGTGCTGCATATTGTCGGCGTGTTGGATGGGCAGCTTGGCCTCGTTGAAGTTCGGGTCTTCGCGCACGGCCTTCTCGATGCGGGGGCCGGTAGCACCCATCAGCACGAGGTTCTTGACATGAGCCGTGATCTCAGGGGCCAGCGGCTCGTAGGGGATGTGCTTGTCGTAGCCGCCTGCGATGAGGATGACCTTCTGGTCGAAGCTGCGCAGACCGGCGATAGTGCGGGTGGGGCTGGTGCCGATGGAGTCATTATAATAAGTGACGCCGTCCAGCACGCGCACCGGCTCGATGCGGTGCTCCACGCCGGTGAAATTACTGCCCACCAGCTGGATGGCTTCCACAGGCACCTCGCCCCAGACGGCGGCGGCAGCGGCCAGCAGGTTCTCAATGTTGTGCAGGCCCCGCAGCTTCACGTCCTTCTGAGCGAGGAAGGGAGTCACGACGCCGTTCTCTGCCATGCAGAGCATCCCGTCATCCCGCAGGAACGCGCCGTTGTCCGTCTCGTGCAGGCGGGTGAACCAGACCTGCTTGCCCTTGCAGTCCTTCTGCATGGAGCGGCTGATCTCGTTCTCATAGCCGAGGACAGCGCGGCAGGGCTGCTTCTGGTAGAGCAGGATATTCCGCTTAGCGTCGATGTACTCCTGCATATCCTTGTGGTGGTCGAGGTGGTTGGGGGTCACGTTCGTGACGACAGCCACCTTCGGGCTGCGGCGCATGCTGATGAGCTGGAAGCTGGACAGCTCGACGACGGCCACGGCGTCGGAGGTCACGTCGGCCAGCTGGGGCAGCAGCGCCGCACCGATGTTGCCGCCCAGAAAGACCTTGCGGCCCGCAGCCTCGAACATCTTGGAGATCAGCGTCGTCGTCGTGGTCTTGCCATCGGAGCCGGTCACAGCCACGATCTCGCAGGGGCAAAACTCAAAGAAAAGCTCCACCTCGCTCGTGACCATTGCACCGGCTTTCAGCGCAGCCTGCAATTCGGGCTTGTAGTACTCATAGCCCGGCGTGCGCATGATGATGTCCTGCCCGGCGAAGCCGTCGGTATAATGCTCGCCCAGACTCAAATTCACCTTCAGGCGGCGCAGCGTGTCGGCGTAGTCACCGAAGTCGTCCAGGCTCTTTTTCTGGTCGCAGAGCGTGACCTGCGCGCCCAGCTCGACAAACTGCTCAATGCAGCGCTTGTGGCTGACGCCCGCACCGATAAAGGCAACCTTTTTGCCCTGAATAAGCTCTTGCAGCTGTTGGATCGGCAGCATAAATATCTCTCCTCTGGCGTAGTTTCTACTTCTATTATATACAAAATGCCGTATTTCTGCAACAAAATTCGGCCCGCCAAGGCGGACCGAAGGAAAATCATGATTACTGCTCGCCGCCCATGGGGATGCCGTGCTTGTCCAGCAGGGTGCGGATCTTGGTCATCGGGTCAATGATGGAAGAAACGCTCTTGTCGTGGTTGATGGCCGCGATGAAGTAGGCGGTATACTTCGAGACGTCCACGTCGTAGTACCACTCGCGCTCCAGCAGTTCCGGCTTGCGGTAGGTCAGGTTCGTGCCCAGAACGGCCTTGATGATGCCGTCGTTGTAGGCCTTGTCGAACTTCTCCAGACCGGCGGTGAACAGCGGGAAGGTGCAGCAGGTGAAGATGTTGCGGGCACCGCGCATCTTCAGCTCGTAAGCGATGTCCAGCATGGACTCGCCGGAGGCGATGATGTCGTCGGCGATAAAGACGTCCTTGCCCTCAACGCTCTCGCCCAGGTACTCATGGGCGACGATGGGGTTGCGGCCGTTGACGATGCGGCTGTAGTCGCGGCGCTTGTAGAACATGCCCAGGTTGCAGCCCAGCACGCTGGAATAGTACATGTTGCGGTTCATGGCGCCCTCGTCAGGAGAGACGATCATGAAGTTATCCTTGTGGAAGGAAACGTCCGGCACATGATGCAGCAGGCACTTGAGCACCTGATAGGTGGGCATGACGTTGTCGAAGCTCATGGTGGGCACGGCGTTCATAACGCGGGGGTCATGGGCGTCAAACGTGATGATGTTCTTGACACCGACGTCGCGCAGCTGCTGCAGCGCAAAGGCGCAGTCCAGGCTCTCACGGCTGACGCGGCGATGCTGGCGGCCGCCGTACAGGCTGGGCATGATGACGCTGATGCGGTGGGCGCGGCCGGCAACGGCCTGGATCAGACGCATCAGGTTCTGGAAGTGGTCGTCCGGGGAGAGATGGTTCTCATATCCGAACAACTGATAGGTAACACTGTAGTTGCCCGGATCGACGAAGATATACAGGTCGTCGCCGCGGGTGGACGCCTTGACGAGACCCTTTGCGTCGCCGGACTGGAAACGCGGGCAGTCGGACGGGATGATGAAGGTGTCGACATCCGTGTTGCCGACCTCGCGCGCCCAGCGGACGAGGTGACTGTCAACGAGTTTGCAAAGCTCCTCTGCGCCGGGGCAGGCAATCAGACCGAGATCGGCGATTGCGTCCTCTTTGGCAAAGAAATCACGCGGGCCAAGATTCTGTTCAGCCATTACAGGTACTCCTTACTTCCATCTTGTGTTGTCAATACCACAGGGGCGCGGCGTGCCGCAATGCCCCATTTACTAGTATTGTAGCACAGCGGCGGCATAAAATCAGCCCTGCAAGGCAAGAATTTCTGCATTTTCGACATTTTCCGCGGTTTAAACATTGTAAGCCACGCAAGTAGCAAAAAATTCTGGCGGATTTTACAAAAAATTTGCAAAATGGAAGTTTTCCCCTGGTTTGCGTGGAATTTTATCGGGCGCTCACATCTTTCCTATTTTATTATGTGCCACGCTTCTTGTATACAATTTCTCCGTTCTCTTTCAAATTAAGGTCTAAGACATCCCCATCTTTTAATTTCAAAGCTTCAAGAACCCATTTAGGGATACATATTTGCCCATTACTGAATATAGTCGATGCTTCTGTTCGCAAAGAATCTTTTGTCACACCGGGGATTTTCCCTGTTATAATACTATGGTATATTGTCTGCTTCGTAAGTGAAATTTTTGAAAAGCGTGGATTTTCCTTTACTACATTTACAATTTTTTCAGGACTTAACTTTTGATTTAAAATCAATTTTGCGATATAATTCGCCAGTTCCGGATTTTCTTCCAGAACTGCTGTCGGCCCTTTTTCCGCCAATTTTTCCTGATAGGCTTCTTCCGCAGCAGTTGGGTCATAGTGTCCATTCACCGTTCCCCTATCAATTTCCCTATATATGGTGGACGTATGCACACCAATGCTCTCTGCAATCTCCTTTTTGGAATTTCCTCTCTCAAGCATTTGTTTTATGGCTAACCTCTGGTCGTACGTCAAGTGCATATAGACTCGTCCCACTGGTCGGCTCCTTTCTTCGTCAACAAACAGTTTTATACTATAAAAGCTCATACTGTTTCCAGCATGAGCTAGTGTTACCCGTGTGTCGAATATACACACTTTCGAGGACAAGAATACATTTCTTAATTAAATACATAGGGGCGGGACTCTGCTCCTACCCTACTGCGTTTCTTGACAGTTTGAATTGTTTTATATATTCTTTTACTTTTCGTTCTCGTCCTGGACCTTGCGGGGGGTCAGGCGGACCTCCTGGACGCGGCGGTTCGTGGCGCGGGTGACGGTGCCGTCAAAGTCGCCCCAGATGAACTTGTCGCCCACCTTGGGCAGACGGCTCAGCTTCTCCTGGACCAGACCGCCGATGGCGACAGCGTCAATGTCGTCGTCCTCCTTGATGCCCAGCTCGTCGGCGGTGTCGTCAACACTGGCGCTGCCGGAAATCAGCCAGCTGCCGTCGGACTGCTGGCGGACGTCCTCGACCACGTCGTCGTGTTCGTCCCAAATCTCACCGACCAGCTCCTCGAGAATATCCTCCAGCGTGATGATGCCCGCCGTGCCGCCGTACTCGTCGACGACGACGGCCATGTGGTGCTTGCTCTCGCGCAGGGTGCGCAGCAGCGCGGAAATCTGGGTCACGCTCGTCGTGTAGAGTGTCGGGCCGATCAGGTCCTCCAGCTTGACATTTTTGTCATGCTTCTGCAGGGCCGCAAAACAGTCCTTCTCATGTACGACACCGATGATATTGTCAATCGTATCGTGGTAAACCGGCAGACGGGAATAGCCGCTCTCGGCAAAGCGCTCGGTGACCTCGTCCATCGGGGTGTCGTCGGCCACGGCCACAACATCCACGCGGGGGGTCAGCACATCCTGGGCCTCGACGTCGTCAAACTCGATGGCGCTGCGGATCAGTTCACTCTCGCGGTTCGTCAGCTCGCCGTCCTTCTCGGCCTCGCTGACCATGGTCACCAGCTCACCCTCGGTGATGGTGTCCTTTTCTCCTGTATCAAACCGTTTGGCAAGGAACTTTTTCCACGCACCGAACAGGGCGTTCAGCGGTGTAAAAATCGTGACCAGCGCACTGAGCACGGGGGCAAAGGCCATGGCCATTGTTTCGGGCATTTCCTTGGCCATGCTCTTGGGGGTGATTTCGCCAAAGGCCAAGACCAGCAGGGTCATGACAATCGTCGAGACGGTAGGGCCGTAAACGCCGCCGACAAGGCGGGTAAACAGCACGGTGGCAAGAGAGGACGCACCGATATTGACAATGTTATTGCCGATCAGAATGGTGCTGAGCAGGCTGTCGTAGCGCTCAACCAGCGCCAGCGTGTGCGCTGCTTTGGCGTCGCCGTCCTCCGCCTTGCTCCGCAGGCGGATCTCATTCAGCGAGTTATACGCTGTTTCTGCCGCCGAGAAAAATGCAGACAAACCGATCAGGATTATCAGTGCGACGATCATAAATATACTGCCATCGTCCATTGGGGAACTATCAACTCTTTCTGTATGTTATTTATGTGCAGAACTACACACTTTAGTTATTATAACATAGATATGCACGCAACGCAAAGGGTACGCCGTCAAATTTGTGTAAAAACGTGTTTTTATCTAATTTTGGAATTTCTTCGGTTCCTTCTTTGCAAAGAAGGAACAAAACTTCCGTATCCCCGTAAATTACTCCATCCCGTCCAGATACCCGTGGGGCACAACGTCATACGCCTCGGCCAGATGATCCCGCATCCACATCTCGGCGTCCAGGCGCACGCTGTAGCCCGCGCCCGGGTCGGTCATCCACTCCTCCGGCTTGCGGAAGGGCAAGGCGTGCTGGGACAGCATATTCATGATAACGCCGCCGTGGGTCACGCAGGCGGCCTCCTCGGTGTGGGTGCGCAGCATGTACTCAAACATCTTCATCAGCATCGACGACGTGCGGTTGAAGAACATCTGCCGGTCCTCCGCGCCCGCGGGCACCGTGCGGCTCGTCGGGTCCATCCACTGGGCAAACTCCGGGTCCTTCACCAGCTCCTGCACAGCGCGGCCCTCAAACTTACCAAAGGCCATCTCTCGCAGGTCGTCCAGCTCGATCTGCCGCACGCCGGGAAACAAAATCTCCGCCGTCTCGGTGGCGCGCTTCATCGGGCTGGTGAACACCAGCGGCACGACCGGATAGTCAAAATCCTTTTTCAGCGTTTTCAGCTGGGCGCGGCCCTCGTCGCACAGGGGCAGGTCGCTGCCGCTGCCAATGTACAGCCCTTGCAGATTGCCCGCCGTCAGGCCGTGGCGGATCAGATGCAGTTTATAATATTTCACGTTATAATCTCGCTTTCCATAACATTGCTACTTAACAGCATACCCTAAAATCGTGTCCTGCGCAACCGTAAATTATTACAATTTGGTTACAACGCACACCCGCCGCGCCGCTTTGGCAAATTCTGCCCACAATATTTATAGCTGTACTCGCTGTATAATGACTAAATGTAGGTGCAGGGTGTCGGTTCGGCGCAGTGACGGCATTTTCGGCACAAAATCTGTCAATTTTTTGGGTTTACAAAGCGTTTTTCACCCGCTATAATATACAGCGTGTAGAAAATATGCAAGGGGCACCACTGCGGCCCGGCACCGTGCCGGTCATGCGCCCCGGAACAGGATTGCGGACCATGGGGATCGAATTTAACCGGATCATTACGCTGCTGCGCAAGGAGCGCGGCATCACCCAGAAGCAGGCGGCGCAGGACCTTGGCATCAGCCAGGCCCAGCTCTCCCATTACGAGAAGGGCATCCGCGAATGCGGCCTTGCCTTTGTTGTGCAGGTGGCGGACTACTACGACGTCAGCTGCGACTACCTGCTGGGCCGCAGTGCCGAGCGCAGCGGCCAGACCATCACGGTGGAGGAGCTGCCCGAGGGCAATTCCGCCACCGGCGGCAGTGTCTACCGCGGCAGCGTCCTGCCCACGATGTACAAAAAGCTCATCGAGAACTCCCTCGACATCCTCTACGACAAATTGCAGGAGAGCAGGGACAAGCAGCTTGTTGTCGGCGTCAGCAGCTACCTGATGCTGGCCGTGTACAAGATGTTCCGCCTGCTGTACGAGGCATCGCCCAAAAATGTCAGCGGCATGTTCCGCATTGGCTCCGCCCGCTGGGACCGCAGCGCCGACGCCGCCATGAGCATGGCCGAGGGTGACCTGGCCGCCGCCCTGACCGGCGAGGACGGCACCCGCGACAGCCTTGAGCCTGCAACGCTCGCCCTGAGCACCGACCAGCTCGCCCGCGACTATCCCCGCCACGCCACCAGCCTTTTCAACCTCGTCAAAAATGCCGAGGAAGCCATGCGCGGGCTGAAAAAGGCGGAGTAAAACCAAAAATAAGAGCCTGTGCAGTTCGCTTGCACAGGCTTTTTTTGTATAAGCGGGGATATAACAGGGAGAGCGGGCCTTACTTGCCCAGTGCCTTGCGGCAGGCGGGGCAGACGTATTTGCCGTGGAGCAGCACGGCGTCGGGAGAAATGTCGCCGCAGAAAACGCAGCTGCCCTGCGCGTGGTACTTGCGCATAATGATGGAATCCCCATCGGTAAAAATCTCAAGCGGGGTATCCGGAGTAATGTCGTAGGTGGTGCGGAGTTCCTTGGGCAGGACCACGCGGCCCAGACTGTCGATACTGCGAACGATACCGGTAGAAATCATCTTTCTAACCTCCTGTAATACGTTTCGGCGTGTTGGGCCGAAAAACGGTGTCCAAGCCGACGGCTTCGAACCTTACGACCTTATTATACGGCTTATTGGAATTGTTGTCAATATTTGGCAATCGAAAAAACCGGGCTTTTGCGTATATTTTTAGAAGGCTGCAAAATAAAAGCACAAAAAATCAGAAAACGATGCGTTTTGTCACAACTTTGTCACAACACAATGGTATCGTTTAAAAAACGTAAGCGGAAAGGAGGGCGGCCATGGCAAGGACCTGTCTCTTATACACATCTCCGAGCCCACGAGACACTGAGCGATCTCGTA
>ENA-OXZM01000166-OXZM01000166.1-human-gut-metagenome-genome-assembly--contig:-NODE-166-length-11699-cov-8.596445_pt1 | contig 11699 bp, 8 predicted proteins | sample MGYA00243421_ERZ652806 | MGnify/ENA primary metagenome ERZ652806 (study PRJEB26926, sample SAMN06164517) | human gut metagenome | biome: ENVO:00009003; feature: ENVO:2100002; material: ENVO:00002003...
GAGATCGCTCAGTGTCTCGTGGGCTCGGAGATGTGTATAAGAGACAGACATATATCTGTCTCCTATTTTTAACTCCAGCTCATACGGATATCATACATCAGCCTTGTAAGTGCAATACTGTCTTTAGCTGTATATACATCACTGCTGCAATATCCAAGTTTTACGCATCTGCTTACTTCTCTGATTTCATATTCAAAGCCATTTATATCAACCGGACACTCGATTGTTTCCGGTTCTTTTCCTTCCACCTCAAGTATCATGGTCTCGGCGTGTTGGAAATCCGGTAAAAATATACTTCCCTTTGTTCCCTCAATTCTGGCATTACGTTTTAATTCCTGCCCTATTGTCTGGACTGATTCTGCAGTACATCCATCGTTATATGTCAGTTTGAGACAGCTGTAATCATCTGTTCCATACTCATTAATATGTACTTTTTGAGTTTCTACATTCTGCGGCTCATCCCCTGTAACAATACGCAGAAATCCCAGATTGTAAATTCCTATATCCAACAAAGCACCTCCACCAAGTTCAGGGTTAAATTTGCGCTCTTTTCTGGCACCTGTTGCAACAAACCCATACTGGCATGAAATATGTTTTATTTCTCCAATTACTCCTTGCTGTAAGATACTGCGTAAACGATCATACAATGGAAGAAACCATATCCAGAGTCCCTCCATGATAAAAAGATGCCTATCCCTTGCCAGTCTGTACAGTTCCTGTGCCTGTTTATCATTTATCGTAAACGGCTTTTCGCACAATACATGCTTTCCATGTTCAAGACATAACCTGCAATTCTCATAATGCAAAGTATTTGGTGTTGCTACATAAACAGCCTCAACATCCTGATCTTTAACCAGTGCTTCATACGAATCATAATATCTTGGGATATCATGCTCATTAGCAAAGGCTTTTGCACTTTCAATGTTACGTGAACCAACTGCTACTAACTGTTCATTTTCTTTACTCATCTGATTTATGGTTGATGCAAATTTTTTTGCAATATTACCTGTAGCCAAAATTCCCCACTTCATCTTATCTCTCCCATCGATTCTATAAATTTATATGTAATATATCCTCATTTAACAATTATTAAAGGACACAAATCTATTATACCTTATATCATCATCTTCGCATATCCATTTTATATCATATTTTATAATACAAAGGGTCAGACCCGCCAAGCCCAATGGTTACTGACGAATCTGACCTTTTACAATTACTAAAAATTTTATATATTATCCTTCAATCTCTTTAATAAGATTAACCATCTCAATAGCACCTTCAGCGCACTCAAATCCCTTATTGCCTGCCTTTGTTCCGGCACGCTCAATTGCCTGCTCGATTGTATCTGTAGTAAGCACTCCAAACATAACAGGAATATCACTTGCTAAAGAAACATTTGCAATGCCTTTGGAAACCTCGCTGCACACATAATCGTAGTGGCTTGTAGCACCTCTTATAACTGCACCAAGACATATAACTGCATCATATTTGCCGCTTTTTGCCATCTTTGAAGCTATCAATGGTATCTCAAATGCGCCCGGCACCCATGCAAGATCAATATTTTCTTCTGAAACATCATGTCTTACAAGCCCGTCTTTAGCTCCCGCAACAAGCTTAGACACAATAAATTCATTAAACCTTGCCGCTACAATACCTACCTTAATTCCACTGTCAACTAACTTACCTTCTAAAACTCTCATTATCAATTCCTCCTTATAAATAATCCATATTTTTACACTACATTTAAAATGTGTCCCATCTTTGTCTGCTTTGTCTTAAGATAGAACCTGTCAAAGCTGGTCGCATCTATCTCAATAGGCACTCTCTCACTGATTTCGATTCCAAAATCTGCAAGCTGGTATACCTTATCGGGATTGTTAGTAAGAAGCCTTAAGCTCTTAGCGCCTAAGTCTTTCAATATCTGTGCTCCTATGTAGTACTCGCGTGCGTCTCCCGGCAGACCAAGTGCCAGATTAGCCTCAAGTGTATCCATTCCCTGATCCTGAAGTGCATATGCCTTAAGCTTGTTGACAAGCCCGATTCCTCTGCCCTCCTGTCTCATATAAAGAAGTACTCCCCTGCCTTCATTGTTAATCTGTGTCATCGCTGACGCTAGCTGCTGACCGCAGTCACATTTCATTGAGCCAAATGCGTCTCCAGTCAGGCACTCTGAATGTACCCTGCACAAAAGATTGCTGCCATCACCAATGTCTCCCTTTACCAATGCAACATGATGCTCGCCATTTAACTTATTAACATAACAGTGTGCCATGAATTCCCCATACTTTGTCGGCATTCTTGTAACTGCCACGCACTCAACCAGGTTGTCATGTCTCTTTCTGTATTCCTGAATTGCCTTAATTGTTATGAATTTGAGATTGAATTTTTCGGACATTTCTATGAGGTCTTCTTTTCTCATCATTGTTCCGTCCGCTTTCATTATTTCACAGCACAGACCACATTCTTTAAGTCCTGCTATTCTCATAAGGTCTACTGTTGCCTCTGTATGTCCGTTTCTTTCAAGAACTCCATTAGGTTTTGAACGAAGTGGAAACATATGTCCCGGTCTTCTGAAATCCTCAGGCTTTGCCTCATCTGACACACATGCTCTTGCAGTAAAGCCTCTCTCCTCTGCCGATATTCCTGTTGTCGTCTTAACATGGTCTATTGACACTGTAAATGCAGTTTCATGGTTATCAGTATTGTCAGCAACCATCTGTGTAAGTCCCAGCTTTCTGCACAAATCTCCACTCATAGGCATGCATATAAGTCCTTTTCCATATGTCGCCATGAAATTCACATTTTCAGTAGTTGCAAATTCAGCGGCACATATCAGGTCTCCCTCATTCTCTCTGCTTTCATCATCTGAGACAAGTATCAGCTTTCCATCCTGTAAATCCTTAACTGCCTCTTCTACTGTGTTATACTCAAACATTTTCTTTTACCTTCCTTTCCCTTTGATATTTTAAAATCCATTCTTTAGCAGGAACTCTTTCGTTATCCCGCTTTTCGGCTTTTCCTTTTCAAATGTGATGAATTTCTCTATGTACTTACCGACAATATCATTTTCAAGATTAACTACATCACCAGCTTTCCTAAGTGACAGCGTTGTCGCACCTGCCGTATGTGGTATTATTGATACTGAAAAGCTCTGGCTGTCCGTCTTGGCAACCGTAAGACTTATTCCATCTATGGCAACTGAACCTTTTTCAACAATATATTTTAATATTCCGATGTCTGTCTTAATCTGATACCATATCGCGTTATCATCCTTGGTTATCGCTACAACTTTTCCTGTTCCATCAATATGTCCTGAAACTATATGTCCTCCGAACCTTCCATCTGCTGCCATTGCCCTTTCAAGATTAACAGCACTGCCACTCACCAGCTTGCCAAGTGATGAGCGGTTCAGCGTCTCATGCATTACATCCGCAGTAAATGTATTATCATATATCCCTGTCACTGTAAGGCACACACCATTGACAGCAATGCTGTCTCCTATATGTGTTCCCTCAAGGACTTTTTCTGCCTGTATTGTAAGAATTGCTGATGCCGTTCCTTTTTTTACATTATTTACATGTCCGATTTCTTCAATAATTCCTGTAAACATTACAACTCTCCTTCAATCAGAATATCGTCACCAAGAAGACGAACTGTCTTGTTTCTCAACTGATATGCTTCATCTACATTTGCAATACCCTGACCTTCAACTGCTGTCTTACTGTCTGCCCCGCCAAATATCTTAGGTGCAATGTAAGTCTGAACCCGGTTCACAATTCCAGCCTGCAATGCCGAGAAGTTAAGTGTTCCGCCTCCCTCTAGAATCACGCTGTCGATACCTTTTTCTCCAAGTATGTTCATAAGCTCTTTAAGGTCAACGTGCTGCTCTGATTCTTTTGTAATTATCACTTCACAGCCTGCATTTTCATATAAAGATTTCCTGTCGCTGTCGGTACTACATGTAGCAATTATTGTTGGTATCTGCCCTGCACTTTTTACAATTCTGCTGTCCAGCGGAGTTCTCAATCTGCTGTCGCATATGATTCGCACAGGATTGTGTGGATTGCTTATGGCTGTACTTCTGCAGTCAAGCATTGGATTATCAGCAATCACAGTGCCGACACCAACCATAATTGCCGCGTATCTGTGACGGTCTGCATGCACATTTTCTCTTGCCTGCTCACCTGTAATCCACTTGGAAAGTCCCTTATATGTGGCAATTTTCCCATCAAGTGTCTGTGCTGTTTTCATCACAACATATGGCTCTTTATTCCTTATGTAATGAAAGAATACATAATTCATTGCCAGACATTCTTCATTGCATACACAACCTTCAACTTTAATCCCGTGTTCTTCCAGATATTTAACACCTTTTCCACTTACTAAGGGATTAGGATCCATCGAGCCTATCACAACCCTGCTTATCCCTGCCTGCACAAGTGCTTCTGTGCAAGGCGGCTGTTTCCCATGATGGCAGCATGGCTCAAGTGTCACATATATGGTTGCTCCACTGGTATCCTCCATACATCTTGAAAGTGCATCTCTTTCTGCATGAAGCTCACCATATTTCCTGTGCCAGCCTTCACCTATAATTCTGTCATCCTTTACAATTACAGCTCCCACCAGCGGATTAGGATTAACCCAGCCTGTTCCTCTCTTTGCCAGTTCAATTGCCCGCTTCATGTAGAATTCATCTTCTTTTGAAAAATTGTTATTTATTTCCTGCTGCATATATGCACCTTCTTTCTGTTCTTTCCTGTCCAGCTTTTCTCTGTTCTGATTTTCCCTGTTTGCTGTATCTTAATTTCATTCTTAATGTGCTTGCTATTTCCCTGATTTTACCGGCTCAAAGTCGTGATACCTATAAGTAGTCGCATTTTCAATGGTTTAGTAGGTCTTTTTTCATCTTGTCTATAATATTAAACGCATTTCCATTCCTCAAAGACCTATAAATTCATTGTTTATAGCTCATTTAGTAGGTAAATCCATATGTTTTCTTTGGTTTTCCTCCAAAATAAACCTACCAAATTCTTAAAATACTTGTATTAATAGGTTTTTGCTAAATTTACCTGCTGCCATTCTGCTCTGAATTGCTATAATATGCCACCAGATTGCTCAGAATTGAATTGCCGTAATATGCTGCAGCCACAATTGCCAGTTCCAACATTTCAGACCAGACTCCGCCTCAATAATACAGACATCCTAGCACAACCAAAATCCAGCCCAGACATAAAAAAGGCTTCCAAAGCAGTTTCATTTCACCACTTCAGAAGCCATACGCCAAAATATCGAATTTCTATAATCAAATTCTTACTCTGACAATCAAAAAACTCTGAGATAATAATTCATCTCAGAGCCAGTATCCACATTCAAGCCAGCCATTCATTCTACTATGATTACATTATGAATAACTAACTTTAATATCACTTCTTCCATCCAGACTTTACTGTCGGCTTCGGAATTACACCGAATCATGCTCTGGCTTACGCCTCGGCTCGTGGGCTTTACCACCGGTAGGGAATTGCACCCTGCCCTGAAGTTCCATATGTATTAAATTATTTATAGTATACACCTGATTTTTAAAAAATCAAGTACTTGACACATTTATTAATATAAGGAAATGAATAAAACCAAAACATGTAAAAACCGGAACCTCGCACCCACACAGTAAGCGAGATTCCGGTCTCCTTAAAAAATATTAATTTTCTGGCTTTTTACCTTTAACCGTTAATCCTGCTGCCGCTCCTCCTATTACAAACATAAGAAGCCATACAAATACATGTTTATTATCTCCCGTATCAGGCGCCTGTTCTTTTACTGTCTCTGTATTATCGTCTTTACACGTATCGGTCAATGATGTTGTATCTGTAATCTTTGCAACCACAGTCTGTGATTTTTCAATCTCAACAAGCCCATCCTGCTTGATGTAATATCTGTCACAATCTTTACAATACCAGTATTCAATATTTCCTTCATCTGTCCTGGTAGCCGCCTTTGCCTCTACTGACTGCAAGCCTTCATGTATACTCATATTGTAAGTGCCATATTCTTCGCTGCAGATCGTACACACCGCTTTCTTCACACATGTTGCACTTCCGCCTGCGTGTTTACACTGATAATCACAAACCGTGCATACACCGTTTTTCCAACCATGTGCTTCACTTGTCGATACTTCCTTATCACAGCAATCATATGCCTGCTTATGAGTTTTTTCTGTCTGTACCCATACTAACTTTCCACTGTGATTTGCCATATCTTTATCTGTATACTCCTTGCCACATGTTTCGCAAACCGCACCTTTTGTACATGTTGCTTCTCCGCCGCTGTGTACGCATACATAACCACATGTTTCACAAGCACCGTCTTTCCAGTTATGATTTTCTTGTGCTATCGTCACTTTACCACAGCAATCATATTTCTTTTCATGTGTTGTTGCTGTCTGTGTCCACTTTTCTGTTCCTGTATGATTGTCTGCATTTATTTCTCCATATTCACTATGGCAGATATTGCAAACCGCTTTCTGCGTGCAGGTTGCTTTTCCGCCTTTATGAATACAATCATATCCACATACCGTGCAGTGTCCATTCTCCCAGATATGATCTGCTATATTAGTTACCTCTACACCACAACAGTCATATTTTTTCTGATGAGTTTTTTCTGTCTGTACCCATACCTGTTCTCCACTGTGGTTTGCAGGATTTAAAGTACCATATTCAGCATTACAATCCGTGCAGACGGCTCTCTTTTTACATGTTGCTGCTCCACCTACACAGCTTTCTGTTTCTTCTATTGTACAGCCTGCTGTTGTACATTTGTGGGTATGTGTGCCGTTACCATTTGACTTCCATTCACCATATGTATGTTCTGCCTTTGCTGCTGTAACAATCTCACCACATTCACAAATTACAGGTGTTGTACAATCACCATCATCTGTACCACTATGTTTTGTCTTTGTTGTTGTTACCGTACAGCCGTCATTCTCGCACACTTTCCAATGATAAGTATCGTCTTTTGTCCATGTGTCGCTAAACTTATGATTTGTCTGTGCCGGAAATATTTTATGGCAGACAGAACATATTGATTCTTTCGTACAGTCGCTGTTATCCATTGTATGATCCGCATTTACCGTAATAGACAGATAAATGCTGTATCCTTCATTATCTGTCAATGTTATTGTCTGTGTGCCATCTGCTGCAGATACAGTATAAATACCGTCCACATCAGGTGTAAGCATTTTATTTACTGCCATTACCTGTGTATAATCGGAAGAAGTTACTTTAAACTGTGCCTTCTCGCAGTATACTCCATTATTTTTAATACCGTCTACCACTGTATCCGGATTAATCGCATTATAATAATATGTAACTGTCTGTGTTTCTGATGTATACACACCCTTTTCATCGCCTGTCTTGCTTAAAAAAGCATATCCTGATGGAATCTTAATATTAGGTACCGCATAATTCGTTCCCGATGTGCCCTGAAGTGTAATCGATTCACGTAACTTCTGCTCACTGTCTTTTATTACATAATTAACAATTACTTTTCCTTTGCCTGATGTTACAGCCACATCATCAAAGCTTTCCTTATCTACAAGAATCATTGTAGTATACGCAGGTACAGTTATAACGGAGCCTGAGACTTCACCAAGTGATACAACTCCTGCACTTTCGCCATTTGCAATAACAACCCAGTCCGTAGCAGCTCTTCCTTGAACAGGAATTGTAATTTCTTTTGACACATCTGACTCATTATTTAATACAGCCATAGTATTCCACTCGTCGTCTTTTGTACCTGCAAGCACATAAGCTTCAGAATTTTTTATTGTCTGGCTTTTCGCAAGCGGTGAAAATGCTTTTCGTATCTCCATAAGTCCTCTGTAATATGAGACTACATCTGCGTACTCTGCTGAATCCTTCCATTCAACGTAACTGCTGTCTGCAAGAGTTGTTCCCTCAACGCTGTTACACATTTCTTCTCCGCCATCCATAAACAAAGTTCCCGGCTTAGCATATTTCATTGCTGCTTTCTGCTTGTATATTTTTACGGCTTTTTCGTTTCTTTCGCCATAAGTGCCACCTGTGCTGCCGATTATTTCATCATAAAAGGAAGTTTTATTCTGTCTTTCTTCCTTTGTATAATTATCTCCCCATATAACCAGATTGGCATCTTCCTTTGCCAATGATGTCTTTATCTCATCCAGCCATTTATATACATGCGAAGAACCTTTGTACTTCACATTGACACAGTCAATCAAATCCAGTGAAAATCCATCAACATGATATTCCTCTGCCCAATATTTCATGGAATTAACCATATAACTACGATACATCTTCCGCTCTGTGGCAAACTCATTGCCATATCCCGTATTTGTTGTATACCTTGTACCGTTAGTATTCAATCTGTAATAAAACCACGGAACCGACTTTTCAAGAGGATTTTCCTCTGAGGCATGCGTATACGGCATCTCCATCACAACAGAAAATCCCGCACTGTGAAGTGCCTGAATCATCTCTTTACATTCTTTTATAACAGTTTTGCTGTCTGACGGATTGGAAGCATAGCTTGCCTCAGGTACATTATAATTTAAAATCTCATACTCACTGTCGCCATCAAAATCCGCAAACGGTGCAAGCTGTACTGTCGTAACACCGAGTTCCTTCAGATAATCAATACCAGATACAAGCTCTCCCGCACTGTTTACTTTTGCACCCTTTTCCGTAAAAGCACTGTACTTTCCGCCTGCAGTCATGCCCGATGCGGTATCTGATGAGAAATCCTTAACACTTATTTTATAAACAGTATTTGCTTTTGTCGAATCAACATACACATGTCTGTCGCTGTCCCAACCCTCAGGAGATACTGAAGATGTATCTGTTATATACGAACGCTTTCCGTCTTTGCTTACCGCAACCGAATATGGGTCCTGAATTTTATATTTTGTTGTTCTGTCGCTGCCAATATGGGTAATATCTGTTGTGGTAATCGTATAGTCATAATACAATCCGCCCCAATCACCAATAAGTGTTATAATCCAGAGGCCATTCCATTCCCCATTTACAAGCATTTTCTCTAATGCATAAGTTCCTATATCACGTGCATTGCTGTCATTATCATCACCTGTTGCATAAATATTAACTTTTACATATGTTGCCGCAGGTGCCCATAACAAAAATTCAGTTGACTCCTTTGTATATGTCGCTCCAAGCTGCCTGCCCTTACGTGTATGCCCCCAATCATCAACATATGTTCCATCATAAAAATATTCATTATCAATATCTTCTGCCACTTTATTAATATAGCTGTTAGGAATCGTAGGTATCTTTTTACTGTTATCTGCCGCAAACCCAGTAACGGCACTGCTTGAAAATACCATTCCGATTGACAATACCACCGCAGTAATCTTTTTTAAGTTTAAATACTTCATAAACTCTCCCTCCTTTTATTGTACTCAATGTATCTATGCAATACCTTAAAGCATTACAAAAATACATTCTATCTTAGTGGTATTATACAATAAAAGGCATCAAAAAAAATGTCATTTACATGAAATGACATTTTTTCGACACGAACGATATTAAAATGAATGTTTATTCTTCACTTTTTAATCACAATTTATTTATAAAGTTCTGGACCTGGTTTTTAAAAAATCAAGTACTTGACACATTTATTAATTTTATGATACTATACCACGGCACAATTAAATATGGTTATATTGGAAACGACACATCCCCCGGATGATAACGAACAACACATGTTTTGCTTAGGTTATTATTTAAGGAGGATTTTTTTATGCCAAAAAACAAGTTTCAGGATGTTATTTTCACAATTATTATGGCAACAATTATGGTCTATGGAATGGTCGTATATAATGTTGCCCTCAACACAGGTACTGTAAATGGTACTACTTTCTTAGCTGCAACACATGAATTGCCAATCATGGTTCCTATTGCATTCGTACTCGAATTCTTCGTTGTAGGAAAGATTGCTAAAATGCTTGCATTTACAGTCATGCGTCCTACTGACAGACCTCAGTTCATCACATATGCAATATCAATATGTATATGCTGCATTATGTGTCCGGTTATGAGTCTCGTTACAACATTTCTTTTCAAAGAGCCATCCTTTGGCATGTGGGTTAAAACATGGGCAATGAACTTCCCTATGGCAATCTGCTATCAGATGTTCTATTGCGGACCACTTGTAAGGCTTATATTCAGGGCAATATTTGTTAGAAAAAATGCTGAAGTCCCAGAAAACATGTGCGCTGTAGATACAGAATAATATTAACTATCAGGCAGGAGATTTTCTCCTGCTTTTTTATATATTACGGATATTCAGATAGAAAATGTGTTATTATATGAATATCAATCCAAAGAATGGAGAATTATCATGAAAGCCTATGAACGATTATTAAAATATGTCACTTTCCGTACACCAAGTGACGAAAACAGTGAAACAACTCCCTCATCTGCATGCCAGTTTGAGTTAGCCAGATTTGTAAAAAATGAGATGGAAGGATTGAATTTATCGGACATTGTACTTGACGATATGTGTTACCTGTATGGTAAGCTTCCGGCAACCAAAGGTTATGAAAATGCACCTGCTATCGGATTTATTGCACATATGGATACCGTGTCCGATTATTGCAATCACGATATTACACCTGTTATAACAGAGAATTTCAATGGTGAATCACTTACACTTCCTGCCGGGATAACTCTGTCTGTGCATGATTTTCCTCATCTTGGCACTCTTAAGGAACGCACACTTATCACATCAGACGGAAGCACTATACTTGGTGCTGATGACAAAGCAGGTATTGCTGAAATCCTGACTATGATAGAACATTTGCAGAAAGGCAATATACCTCATGGAACAATATGTGTAGCATTCACACCTGATGAAGAAATCGGCATGGGAGCAGAACATTTTAACATAGAACAGTTCGGTGCCAAATACGCCTACACAATTGACGGCGACACAGAAGGCGAAATTCAGTACGAAAACTTCAACGCATGCAAAGCGGATTTTCATATAAAAGGCTTCAATGTACACCCAGGTTCTGCCAAAGACACCATGATTAATGCCAGTCTTGTTGCAATGGAGATTAACAATGCACTTCCTGCTATAGAAACCCCTCGCGGCACAGAAGATTATGAGGGCTTCTACCATCTTGTCAGCATGTCTGGTGATGTCAGTGAGGCTTCGCTTAATTATATAGTAAGAGACCATGATAAGAATTTATTTGAAGCAAAGAAAAATACTCTGCGATTAATCGAAAAGAATATGAATGAAAAGTGGGGTGAAGGAACTGTCACACTCACCATTAAAGACCAGTATAAGAATATGTCCGAAATCATTGCAGGATGCATGAATCTTATTGACAATGCAAAGAAAGCCTGTGAACAGGCTGATATAACACCGCTTATTCTTCCTATCCGAGGAGGAACAGACGGCTGCCAGTTAAGCTTCAAGGGACTTCCATGCCCTAACCTTGGAACTGGAGGACACGCTTACCACGGTCCCTATGAACATATTACTGTTGAAGGCATGGATATGACCGTTGCAATGCTTGTTAAATTGGTTGGAACATTTACTGAATAACAACTATATTTTATAACACAAAACAGGAGTTAAGCTATGATATGATACCTCTTAAGTAGACATGGTAAATAACCAAAATCTATTTAAGGGGT
>ENA-OXZM01000171-OXZM01000171.1-human-gut-metagenome-genome-assembly--contig:-NODE-171-length-11630-cov-4.140907_pt1 | contig 11630 bp, 9 predicted proteins | sample MGYA00243421_ERZ652806 | MGnify/ENA primary metagenome ERZ652806 (study PRJEB26926, sample SAMN06164517) | human gut metagenome | biome: ENVO:00009003; feature: ENVO:2100002; material: ENVO:00002003...
ACGAGATCGCTCAGTGTCTCGTGGGCTCGGAGATGTGTATAAGAGACAGGCAGGCCATGAGTGAGCTGGTGAAGCAGGCAGGCGAGAACGATAACATCTCCACCCTGTATGTAGTGGATGAGAACGAGCACTTTTATGGTGCCATTGACCTGAAAGACCTCATCGTGGCCCGTGCAGAGGAGCGCCTGGAAAAGCTGATCGCACGCTCCTACCCCTACGTCACCGACCACGAGAAGATCAGCGACTGCATCGACCGCATCGTGGACTACGCCGAGCGCTCGCTCCCTGTCCTGAACGACAGCGGGAAGCTGCTGGGCATCATTACCTCGGCGGATGTGGTCGAGCTGGTGGACGACGAGATGGGCGATGATTACGCAAAACTCGGCGGCTTGACCAGTGAAGAGGACCTGAACGAGGGTGTGTTCCAGAGTGTGAAAAAGCGCCTGCCCTGGCTGATCGCCCTGCTGTTCCTCGGGATGCTGGTGTCCTCGGTGGTGGGGGCGTTTGAATCGGTGGTGGCGGTGCTGCCCATCGTCATCTGCTTCCAGTCCATGGTGCTGGATATGGCCGGTAACGTCGGTACCCAGTCGCTGGCGGTGACCATCCGTGTGCTGATGGACGAAAATCTGACCCTTTCCAAAAAATTGCAGCTGCTCTGGAAAGAGACCCGCGTGGGGCTTTTGAACGGCGCCATTCTGGCCGTGATGGCCTTGGGCTTTCTGGGCTGCTACATCCACTTTTTCAAGGGCTATGTCTGGACCTCGGCCTTTTTGCTGTCCGGCTGCGTCGGGCTGTCGCTGATCGTGTCCATGGTCATTTCCAGTCTGGTGGGCACGCTGATCCCGATGCTGTTCCACAAGATCCATATCGACCCGGCGGTTGCTTCCGGCCCGCTGATCACCACGATCAACGATCTGGTGGCCGTTGTGGTCTACTATGGCCTTGCCATGGTCGTGCTGATCGATCTGTTCCACCTTGCATAACAGATGCATCAAACAGGGCACTCCTTCCGGGGGAGTGCCCTGTTTTTTTTGCTGCGCAAACTTTTGCTAACAATGTTAATACTACCTAACATCGTCGGAAAATATTGAAAACGCCCGAAAGCGTGCTAAAATATAAAGATAAAGAGCCCGCCCCGCTCCGGGCGCGGGTACACAGATGGGAAATACAGAAACGAGGGGTAAATATGTTTGATACAAAAAAGCTTGCACTGTTTTTGGGCGGTGTGGTGTTCGGCTCTGCCGGCTTCAAGGTACTGTCCAGCAAGGACGCAAAAAAGGTCTACACCCAGACCACTGCTGCGGTGCTGCGGATGAAGGACTGCACCATGCAGACTGTGAACAAGGTGCAGGAAGAGGCCGGTGACATCCTTGCCGATGCAAAGGCCATCAACGAGAGCCGCGCCGCCGAGGCTGCACAGGAGGTCATCGAGGATACGGCTGAAGAAGAGCAGCCCGCAGAGCAGACTGCACAGTGATATAGCGCAGCGGAGCCGCCCTTGGGCGGCTCTTTTTTACACAGAGGGGTAAGAAGAACAATGAAATGTACGATCTTACATGAAGGTAAGGGACGGATGCGGGTGCACGTCTGCGCCGTGCGCATGACGCTGCACCGGGCAGATGTGCTGGAAGCCTACCTGAACGGGCAGGATAACATCCAGAAAGCCACCGTCTACGAGCGCACCGGAGATGTGGTGCTGACCTACCGGGGCAGCCGGAAGGACGCTGCCGCCCTGCTGGCGGCCTACCGCTTTGACAACGAAGAATTAGAGGTGCTGGTCACCTCCCACGACAGCCGGAAGATCAATCAGGAATATCAGGAAAAGATGGTCAGCCTTGTGGCGGGCCGGGTGTTCCGCAAGGTGTTCCTGCCCGCGCCCATCGCGGCGGCGTATACGGTGTGGCGCTCCATCGCCTTTGTCTGGAAGGGGATCCGCTGCCTGCTGCACCGCAAGCTGGAAGTAGAGGTGCTGGATGCGCTCAGCATCACCGCCTCCCTCCTGCGGGGGGATTACAGCACCGCAGGGTCGGTGATGTTCCTGCTGACGGTAGGCAGCCTGCTGGAGGAGTGGACGCGGAAAAAGAGCTTGGACGACCTTGCTCGCAGCATGGCGCTGAACGTGGATAAGGTCTGGGTGCGCACCCCGCAGGGCGAGGTGCTGGTGCCGTTGACCCGCGTCCACGCCGGGGATGAGGTAGTGGTGCGCTCCGGCAATATGATCCCGTTGGACGGCACGGTGCTGGAGGGCGAGGCCATGGTGAACCAGGCCGCCCTGACCGGCGAGTCCATGCCGGTGCGCAAGACCACCGGTGCCACTGTCTACGCCGGAACGGTGGTGGAAGAGGGCGAGTGCGTTCTTGTGGCCAAGGCAGAGGGCGGTGCCAACCGCTACGATAAGATCGTGGCCATGATCGAGGAATCGGAAAAGCTCAAGTCCGGCACCGAAAACCGGGCTTTGCAGCTGGCCGACCGTCTGGTGCCGTGGTGCCTTGCCGGTACGGTGGCTACCTATGCCTTTACCCGCAACGTCACCCGCGCCATCTCCATTTTGATGGTGGATTTCTCCTGTGCGCTGAAGCTTTCCATGCCGCTGGCGGTGCTCTCTGCCATGAGGGAGTGTGGGGAATACCACATCACCGTAAAGGGCGGCAAGTATCTGGAAGCGCTGGCAAAGGCGGACACCATCGTGTTCGATAAGACCGGCACCCTCACCCACGCCACCCCGCAGGTGGTGCAGGTGGTGCCCTTCTCCGGCTGCGGGGAGCAGGAGGTATTGCAGCTTGCTGCCTGTCTGGAAGAGCATTTCCCCCATTCCATGGCAAACGCTGTCGTCCGCGCCGCCAGGGAGCGGGGCATCTCCCACGAAGAGATGCACTCCGAGGTGGAGTATATCGTGGCGCACGGCATTGCCAGCCGGGTGGGCGGCACGCGGGTGGTCATTGGCAGCGCCCACTTCATTTTTGAGGACGAGGGCTGCACCATCCCGGCAGGGGAACAGGCAAAGTTCGATGCGCTGGACCCCCAGTATTCCCACCTGTATCTGGCAGCTTCCGGGGTGCTGGCGGGGGTCATCTGCATCGCAGACCCCCTGCGCCCGGAGGCGGCACAGGTGCTGCATAAGCTCCGGAAGCTGGGCATCACCCAGACCGTCATGATGACTGGCGACAGCGACCGCACCGCCCGTGCCATTGCGGCGCAGGTGGGGGTAGACCGCTGCTTTGCGGAGGTGCTGCCGGAGGATAAAGCCGACTTTGTGCGCAATGCTAAGGCCGAGGGACATACGGTGGTGATGATCGGCGACGGCATCAACGATTCGCCCGCTTTGTCGGCGGCAGATATCGGTATCGCTATCCATTCCGGTGCCGCCATCGCCCGGGAGATCGCCGATGTGACCATCCGCGCAGACAGTCTGGAAGAGCTGGTGACCTTAAAAGCCATTGCCAACGCCCTGCAAAAGCGGGTGGGCAGCAATTACCGCTTTGTCCTCAGCTTCAACTCTGCGCTCATCCTTCTGGGCGCACTGGGCATCCTGCCCCCGGCTACCAGCGCAATGCTGCATAACCTTTCCACCCTTGGCATCAGCCTGCGCAGCATGACAGACCTGCTGGAGCAGAAGCCTTTACCGTGAAAATGGAACGCCGGAGCGTCCGCAGACGCTCCGGCGTTTCGAAATGATAGATTTCCCAGCCAAAAGGGAGGCGCTGCACGATATTGTGCGGCGGCCTCCCTTTTTTGTTTCAGATAAACCGGCAAAAGCCCAGCCAGCAGCCCAGCAGGAAGAAGAGCAGCGCCTTACCCAGCACCGGCAGCCACAGGCTCTTGCACAGGACCATATCCCACCGGTGGATGTTCTGCTTGGGGCAGGTGCCCACGCAGGCTTCACAGGCGATGCACTCCCCGCTGCGCAGGCTGCTTTCCTCCAGCTTCAGGCACACCGGGCACTGCTGCTTGCAGGCATTGCAGCCCGGGACGCAGCCCTCGCTCTGCCGGTGCAGCCGTGCAAAGGGCAGCACCGGCAGCAGGGCGAACACCGTACCCATGGGGCAGAGGAACTGACAAAAGAACCGGGGCTGCACCGCCATACCCAGCAAAATGAGCACAAGCAGCGCGATGCCTACGCCGAAGCCCTCCAGCGGCAGACGCAGAGCCGTCAGGCGGGAAAACACCTCCCACGGGCTTGCGCCGGTCAGCAGCTTTTCCTGCCGGGTCACATACAGCGCCACCAGCCCTGCCAGCAGCAGATATTTGAACTTCTGTCCCCAAAGTACCGCCCGCTCCGGCAGACGGAGCGGCTTTTTGCGGTGGAACAGCTTTTTCTGGACAAGCCCGGACAGTGCCCAGACGGCATCGCCCAAGCTGCCAAAGGCGCAGGCGTACCCGCAGAAAAACCTGTCGAACAGCAACGTGAAGCCGCACAGCCCCAGCAGGGAAAGCGTGAAGCTGTCCGCCGAGAGCACCTCGCCCGCACCGATGTGCAGAAAGAGCTGCTTTACCCCGGAAAACCCGGCCACGAATGCGCCCGGCATGGACACAAAGAAGAACAGCTGCACCCCGGTGCGCAGCCATGCACGGCGCTTTTTGTCCCGCTGACGCTGCTGCGCCGCCGTTAAAGGTTTTGTCTGTGTTTTTTCCATCATCCTGCCGCCTTTCCCAGTGCGTCCTCTACTGCACCGATAAGACCTTCTGCCGTAAGGGTAGCGCCGGAAACGGTATCCACCTCGGCAGATTGCACTGCCAGCATCTCGTCCAGCAAAGGCAGCGCCTGCTTATAGTAGGGCTTATCCTCGCCGGAGGCATCCAGCACCGCAATATCGGTCATTTTTCCGTTCTGGATGGTCACCGACACCCGGATGACATCGCCAAAACCAAAGGCGCTGCCCTCATAGGTGCCGTCCCGGTAGCCGCTCTGGCTCTGCTCTGCCTGCGCTGCGCTCTGCGCCTGCAAAACGGAAGCGTTGTAGGCTTCCACCTCAGCGATCTCCTGCTTGCGCTGGCTCACCGCTGCTGCCCGGACCAACGCCACCTGCTGGTATTGCCATAGTACCCCCAGAATCAGCAGCAGGTTCACCGCCCGGAGGAGAAAATTCTTGTATTTCATTCCGCTGCTCCTTCCGTTTCAGGTTCGGTTTCGGTCTCTTCGGGCGGCAGCGCCGCCTCGGATGCCGGCAGCACCTCCGCAGAAGATGCCGGTTCCGGTTCAGAATCGTCCGGTGTTTCTGCCGGGAAAAGCTGCTGCCACACTTCCTTGAACCACGCGGAAACAGCGCTCTTTTCCTCCGGCTGCACCACCTCCACGGTGGGCGCAGTGACCGGCGTTTCCTCGGATTTTGCTGCTTCGGACGGTACGGCTTCTTCTGCCGCTTCTTCCGATGCTGCCTGCTCCGGTTCGGCTTCCTCTGCCGGGGCAACAGCTGCCTTTGCCAATGCCAGCTTGACCGCATTCAGGATGCCGGTGGAGGAGTAAGTGGCGCCGGAAACGGCATCCACGTTGGGGCTCTGCCCTTCCAGAATGGCAGGGATGACCTGTTTTGCCCGGGAGAGATATTCCTCCTCGTCCTCGGCGCTCAGAAGGGTGATATCGGTGATCTGATCCTCTGCCACCGTGATCTGCACCGTGATTTTGCCCTCAAAGCCCATGGCCTCGGCGGTGTAGATGCCGTCCAGGTAGGTGGAGGGAGCCGTAAATTCCTCCACCACCAGCGGTGCGGTGGGCTTGGGCTGGGGCGGCAGGGGGTTATTCACCACCTCGCCGGTCAGAGCGTTCTGCACTGCGCCCAGAATGCCCCGGCTGGTGTAGGTGGCCTCGGAAACGGCATCCACCTCCCAGCTCTGAGTCTCCACCACGGTGGTCAAAAGCCGCTTGGCACGCCGCAGAAACTGCTTGGTCTCGTGGGATGCGTCCAAGATCTCCACCTCCGTGATGCTGCCGTTTTCCATGGTGACCTGTACTCGGACGGCACCGCCGTAGCCCCGGGAAGAGCCGACGTAAACGCCGTCGGCATAGGGCAGCTTGGGCAGGGTTTCTTCCTCCGCTTCGGAGGAAGCGGCTTCCACCGGCTGCTCCACCACAGCCGTCAGTCTTTCAGGCACAGCAGCCAGCACCGGCACGGTGCGGGGCAGGGCAAAAAGCACGGCAGCTGCTGCCGCCACCGCCGGGAGCAGCTGCACCAGCGGCAGCAGCGCTTTGCATCGTTTTTTGTTCATTCCAACTCCTCCTGACACGGAAAAGCAAGGCCGCCTGCATAAAGCGACCTTGCTTTTTTGGTGTTCTGTTTTTGCCGGATCAGGCAGCTTTCAGGTTCTGCACGGCATCGGTCAGGTGGGTCACCTGCTCCAGTGCAGCGGCCTTATACAGGGTCTCGCGGCTCAGCAGTTCCACGCTCTCGGCCAACTCGGTCTCCAGATTGGCATAGCTGTCGGCGGTGTAAGCGGCCTTTGCCTTGCTCTGTGCTTCGGCGACCACAGCCTGCAGGGCGGCGCGGTCGGCATCGCTTGCCAGCTCGTGCTTGGCAAGGTTCTCGGCAGTAGTCTGGAACTTGACCACCGTGTCGGCGTAGCCCAGTGCGCGGATGGTGATGGTCCAGTAGCCGGTGCCGTCAGTGCCCTCCGGCAGCTGGCAGCGGGCGGAATCGCTCAGACCCAACTGGATGCCCATGGACTTGTGCATCCAGTTGTCGGCTGCAAACTTGGTGCCGTAGGAGGCCTTGGCGTGGGTGTAGGTGCTGTCGTTGCCGTAGTAGGTCCACACCACAGACTGCATCCGGGAGCCCAGCTCGCCGTAGTTGCCGTTCAGATCCACACGGATAAACTCGCCAAAGCTGCCCACGTCGCTGCCGCTGCGCAGATTCACGGTAAGGCCCTCGGCAGCCTTCTGGGCGGCTTCTGCCACGCCGGAGCCGGTGCCGTTGTGTGCAGCGGAGAAGGTGTAGCCGTCGCCGTTTTTAGTTGCGTACTTCAGGCCGTTGGTGTTTTTGTCCACCGCAGCGGTCAGGGCGTAGGCGGTCAGGTTCTTTTCAGAGTAGCCGCCCGCCAGCTGGCCGCCGTTTTCCACCACGGTGTACTTGGAGCAGAAATCTGCAAGGTCGCTGGTGGCTACGCGCACAGGCACATACTTGGTGCCCAGCACCTCGTAGTGGTCCATCTGCACGGTGGAGCCGTCGGCCTTGGTAATGGTGCCGCGGTTCCAGCCCACGGTGGTGCCATCGGCCAGATAGATGGTCTTGCCATCGTCCGACCAGTGGGAAACGGTGTAGCTGCTGCCGTCCTTGGCGTAGATCACGGCAGTGCTCTGGAAGCTGCCGCGGTGCAGACCATGGTTGACGGTTGCGCGGGAGACCGCGTCAAACGCGCCAAGGTCCTGCTCTTCGTGGCTGTCCAGCTGTGCAGAGGAGGCAGTGCTCCCGGCAGCATAGACCTTCTCGTTTGCCCAGTACTCGTCCCAGGTCAGGGCAGCGTAGAGGTAGGTATATTTTTTGCCCAGCAGAAAATCGAAAAAGCCGTTTTCCTCCTCGGCGGGGGCTGCTGCAAAGGCAGTGGCGGTCAGCAGGCTGAACGCCATAGCCGCCGACAGCAGCAGGGAAAGAAATTTTTTGGTTCTCATGAAAAAATGCTCCTTTCATCACACTGGCAGGGAATAGAAATCATGTAGTTAGCATTACCTGACATTGCGCGCAAAGAAAAACCTGCGGGGCAAAGCCCCTCAGATGGTTAGGGTAAGCTAATTGACGGAAATTAAGATAACACGCATACAAAGGGATGTCAAGAAAAAGCAGGGATGTTTATTCAAACAAACTTTTTGGGGCGGGACAGGGAAAAGCAGTTGCGGCACGTCATCTTGTAGAGCAGTGCTTTTGCGGCTTGTACTCTGCCCCCCTGCGGGCGGCTGTGGGCAAAAGAAAAAGCGACAACCCGTGCAGGTGGGTCATCGCTTTTCTCGTCCCTTGCGGGACAGGCAGGGTAAATGATAAGAAGGTAAATGAAGAAAATAGCAAGGTAAAAACAAAGGCGCATACGGAGCCGAAGTTGCCGCTCCAAAGAGAAGATGTATCCAAGCTTCGCTTTTGTTGGATACAACATACCACTTTGGAACAGAAATTGCAAGAGGTTTTTTAAAATTTCTCCCCAAAAATACGCGGGAAATCGCATTTTTGTAGAAACGCACAAATTTTATAGAAAGTTCCCGGCAAACTGACGAACAAGCATAAAACGGAATGGCAGTCGGAAAACCGCACAGGGACACCTTTATAAAACCGGCAGGCAATGGAATCAACTTTTGCAGCCTGTCCGGAGCAAAAGCCTTCACCCTTTGGGGGAAGCCTTTATTCGGAAAGCGGTTTTTCGCGGGATGTAGCCTGCACCGCTTTACAAGCAGCCGGTGGTGTGTTAAGATGGACACATCTGCTGCAACCGGAAGAATGCACGCGCCGGGCAGCGGTGGCGTACCGGGAAAAGCGCCCGGTGCCGAGAGGGGAGAAACGAATGACAAAGCTACTGCATGGCAATGAAAAAAGCAGACTGACCGGTGGGCGGGAGCCGCTGTTCAGCCAGAAGGAACTGCTGGTACTGGCCATCCCGCTGCTGGTGGAGCAGCTGCTGGAAGTGACGGTGGGCATGGCCGACACCATGATGGTGTCCCGCTGCGGCGAGGCAGCCATCTCCGGCGTCAGTCTGGTGGATATGATCAATAACCTTATCATCGTGCTGTTTGCGGCGCTGGCTACCGGCGGCGCGGTGGTGGTAAGCCAGTATCTGGGCGCAAAAGAGCGCGGGAATGCCGACAAAAGCGCCGGTCAGCTGCTGCTGCTCAGCGGTTTGTCCGGTGTGGTGATCGGCGCGGTATGCTTTGTGCTGGCCCGCCCTATGATCCGGTTGTTCTACGGCTCTATTGATACCGATGTGCTGGACGCGGGCGTGAAGTATTTGCAGATCATCGCCCTCAGCTACCCGTTTCTGGCGCTGTACAACGGCGGTGCGGCACTGTTCCGCAGCATCGGCAACTCCAAAATCTCCATGCAGATCAGCTTTCTGATGAACATCATCAACATCGTGGGCAATGCGGTGTGCATCTTCGGCTTCAAAATGGGCGTGGATGGCGTAGCATGGCCCAGCGTGGTATCCCGCGTGGTGGCTGCGGCGCTGATCCTGCGCAAGTGCTACCGGGAGGATGCGGTGCTTACCGTGCCCAAGACCCTGCGGCTGGACGGCGGTATGGCAAAGCGCATTCTGGGGATCGGTATCCCCTCGGCCTTTGAAAACAGCCTGTTCGAGGCCGGGCGCATTCTGGTGGTGAGCATGATCTCCACCTTCGGCACAGTGCAGATCGCAGCCAACGCCGTGGCCAACAATCTGGACGGCATGGGTGTCATCCCGGGCAAGGCCATCAGTCTGGCCATGATCACGGTGGTGGGGCGCTGCATCGGTGCCGGCGACCACGAGCAGACCGTTTACTACACCCGCAAGCTGCTGCTGTGGGCTTACATTACCATGGGGCTTTCCAACGGGGCAATCCTGCTGTTCCTCCGGCAGCTGGTGGGCATCTACGCCCTTTCCGGCGAGACCATGGAGCTGGCCATTACGCTGGTCACCATCCATGCGGGCTGCGCCATCATCTTCTGGCCGCTGTCCTTCGTGCTGCCCAACGCCCTGCGCGCGGCAAACGACGTGAAATTTACCATGGTGGTGTCCATCCTCAGCATGGCATGCTGGCGGCTGGGCTTCAGCTATCTGCTATGCGTCCGCATGGGCTGGGGCGCTGTGGGCGTGTGGGTGGCTATGGTCATCGACTGGACCTGCCGCGTGACCTGCTTTGTGCTGCGCTTCCGCAGCGGCGCATGGAAAACAAAATATCAGGCATAACAATAAGGAGAAAAGCATGAAACTGATCAGCTGGAACGTGAACGGCCTGCGCGCCTGCCTGACCCACGGCTTTGCCGAGAGCTTTGCTGCGCTGGACGCGGACATCTTCTCGGTGCAGGAGACCAAGATGCAGCCGGGACAGGCAGATTTTGCGCCGGAGGGCTACACCGAATACACCTACTCTGCCGAGAAAAAGGGATACTCCGGCACAGCCTGCTGGTGCAAAACGGCACCGCTGGCGGTGACCACCGGTATCGGGCTGGAACAGCACGATCACGAGGGACGGGTGCTGACGCTGGAATACCCCGGCTTTTATCTGGTAAACTGCTACACCCCCAACAGTCAGGACGGGCTGAAGCGGCTGGACTACCGCATGGAGTGGGAGGACGCCTTCCGGGCGTACCTGCTGGCACTGGACGCAAAAAAGCCGGTGATCCTGTGCGGCGATCTGAACGTAGCGCACACCGAGATGGATATCAAAAACGCCAAGACCAACCGCATGAGCGCAGGCTTTACCGATCAGGAGCGCGCCAAGATGACCGAGCTGCTGGCGGCAGGCTTTGCGGACAGCTTCCGGGTGGTGCACCCGGACGAGGTGAAGTACAGCTGGTGGAGCTACCGCTTCCACGCGCGGGAAAAGAACGCGGGCTGGCGCATCGACTATTTTATCGTTTCCCGGCGCATTGCAGACCGCATCCGCGCCGCCGAGATCCACAACGAGATCTTCGGCTCCGACCATTGCCCGGTGGAGCTGCAGATCGACCTGTAATATAAGGAGAAGCCAATGCTGAAAAATTATCTTCTGATCTTCCTTATCTCCATGGTGCCCATCATTGAGCTGCGCGGGGCCATCCCCATCGGGCTGGGCATGGGGCTGCCGGTGCTGCCCACCTACCTTTTGTGCGTACTGGGCAACATGATCCCGGTGCCCTTCATCTACCTGTTCGCCCGCAAGTTTCTCATCTGGGGCTATCACAAGCCCCTTATCGGCCCCATCTGCCGCTTTTGCATCAACAAGGGCGAAAAGGGCGGCCGCGCACTGGAAGCCAAGGCCGGCAAGGGCATGACCGTGGCACTGCTGCTGTTCGTGGGCATCCCGCTGCCGGGCACCGGTGCGTGGACGGGCACGCTGGCAGCCTCCATTCTGGATATGAAGTTCAAGGACGTGTTGATCGCCTGCATGGGCGGTGTGCTGCTGGCGGGCATCATCATGGGCCTGGCCAGCGCCGGTGTGTTGGGCGCGGCCAGCAGCCTGTTTGCAGTGTGACAGATTCGGGCTTCGCCGCGACAGCTCCCCTGATAGGGAAACCAAGTCCTGCCTCTCCTATTAAGAGAGGTGGCATCGAGCGATAGCGATGATGACGGAGAGGTTTCGTACAGAAGCAGGCTGCCGAAGGCTGGCAAAAGCGCTTTAAGTGTGTTACAATAAACAGTAACGTGTCGTTACGACAAAGAAAGGACGAAGCAATCATGGATCAGGCATTGAATCAGAAGATCGACGCCTTTATTGCGGCGAACAAGGAGCAGATTCTGGAGGACATCGCGGCGCTGGTGGCCATCAACAGTGTGGAGGGCACTCCGACCGAGGAAGCTCCCTTTGGTGAGGGCCCCCGCGCGGCGCTGGACAAGACGCTGGAGCTGGCTGCAGGCATGGGTCTGGCGACCCGCAACTGCGAGAACTACATCGGCTATGCCGAGCTGGCCGGTGCAGACCCTGAGAAGTATCTGGCAACCATCTGCCATGTGGCTGTCTCTTATACACATCTGACGCTGCC
>ENA-OXZM01000192-OXZM01000192.1-human-gut-metagenome-genome-assembly--contig:-NODE-192-length-11058-cov-4.378897_pt1 | contig 11058 bp, 9 predicted proteins | sample MGYA00243421_ERZ652806 | MGnify/ENA primary metagenome ERZ652806 (study PRJEB26926, sample SAMN06164517) | human gut metagenome | biome: ENVO:00009003; feature: ENVO:2100002; material: ENVO:00002003...
TACGAGATCGCTCAGTGTCTCGTGGGCTCGGAGATGTGTATAAGAGACAGAGCGTGACCTGCCCGGCAAAGATCTGGATGCCCTGGATGCGGACGGTGCGGTAGCCCGGCTTTCTGGCCGTCAGGCTGCACACGGCATAGGGCAGGGTCGTGGTGTTGTTCTCGTCCAGCGAGAGGGCGCAGGCCGGGGCACAGATGGCCACATCCTCGGCATTGCCCTCGGCATCGGTGATGCGGTGAGCCGTGAAGCCGCTGCCGGTGATCACAACAGTCACTCCCTCCACCGGAGCCGACTGCCGGGGCCGATAGGTCTGGATACGCAGGATGCCATTCATCATATAAAAAAACTCCTTTGCCGATAAGCTGATTCTCTTACAGCTTATTCCGCAAAGGAGCAGAGGGTGCATTTTTCAGTTGATGTAGCAGCGGTCCTGACCCACCAGCCAGTCCTCGCACAGGCGCTCGGCTTCTTCCACGCTGCGGCTCACACAGCGGAACCGCGCCCCGTTCAGCGAACAATAGGAGTAGCGGACTTTGGGCACACCGTTCGCATCCTTAAACTGTTCACAGCGTTCCTGCCCGGGCATCAAATAAAATGGTTCCATTTTCCACGCGCTCTCCTTATTTTTGTCATGTTATGGCATTCTGCGGCACCGCCGCGCGACACCTTGCCTATTGTATCACCATCCGGCGGCAAAGGCTATTCGCCGATTGGACAAAAAGAACCGTGATTCTTCGGCCATGATTGCCATTGACAAGGTATTTTTCGCATTCACCCTTACACGACCATGCACCACAGCGGTGTGGTGATGAGGGAGAGCACCGTGGAGACCGCCACGCACTTGCTGGCAAAGGCGGAATCCCCGCCGTACTTTTCCGCCAGAACGGCAGTCACACCGCCCATGGGCATGGCGGCCAATACCACGGAAACACCGGTCACAAGGCTCTCCGCGCCGCAGAGCCTGCAGCCCAGCAGCACCGCCGCCGGGATAAGCCCCAGCCGGATGAGGCAGTAGAGGAAGCAGTCCTTATCCCAGAGTTTGCCCATCCGGCTGCTGCCGATGATGGCACCGATCAGGATCATGGAAACACCCATGTTGCAATTGCTCAGGCTCTTGACGGTGCGGCCCAAAAAGCCGGGCAGCGGCAGCTGAGAGGCCATCAGCACCATGCCCACCACGACCGCCAGGATGCAGGGGTGGGTGAATGTTTTCCGCAGCACGGCCCTGCGGTCTGCCCGCATCTCCTCTTTGGAAGCGGGCTTTTCGTCCTGCAGAAAGTAGCTCACGCCCACCGACCACATTGCCACACGCTGGGGGATGAGGTAGATGGAGCTGAGCAGCAGGCCGCTGCTGCCCCAGATGCCGTCCACCAGTGCGCTGCCCAGAAACGCACCGTTGGAGCAGACCGTGCCATACTGGTAAACGCTCCGCCTTGCAAAGGGCAGCCAGTTGTAGCCCAGGGCACACAGCACCACACAGCCGATCTGCAGCGCCAGCGAGATCACAAGGATCGACGCACTGCTCTTCAGCACATCCCAGCTGAACTCCACCAGAAACGACTGGATGATGTTCGCGGGCAGGATGACATTGATGAGCAGGTCAGTCAGGCACTTGCGTCCCTGCGCATTGATGATGCCCTTGCGGGCCAGAAAAAAGCCAATGAGGGTCAGCAGTGCAAGCTGGCCCTGCAATGTCAGCAGACTTGAAATCTCAGCCATGATTCCTCCTGTGTTTTGCACAAAAAAGACTTCTTTGTTCAAAGTATAAGAAATCCGGCCGGGAAAAGCAAGGATTCCGATAAATTTTCAGCCCAGCGGCAGGTACACCACCGCTTTGGCACCGTGGGGGGTGTTCTGCCCGAACACTGCCCTGCCGCCATGGGCGGCGGCGATCTGCTGCACTACATACAGGCCAAGGATATGGGGTGTGTTTTCGGCAGGCTCCGCAGCGTTCAGCGCCGCCAGAACGGCAGCCGGATAGCCAATACCGTCATCTGCCACGGTCAGGCAGAAGCGTTCCCCTACCTGCCGGGTGTGCACCGTAATGTTCACCGGCTTTGGGTTATGCCGGACGCTGTTGTTCATCAGGTTTTCCAGCAGCCGTGCCAGCAGCGCCTCATCCACCGAAAGCACTGTCTGCTCTGCTGGTTCTTCCTGTTCCAGTGTGATCTCGCAGCGCTCTGCCAGCGGGCTTTCGCAAAACTGCGCCACCAGCTGCCGGAACAGCGGCCCTGCCCGGAGGTCTTTCCGGCGCAGGGGTTGGGCACCGTATTCCAGCTTACTGGTCAGGTTCAGATCATCAATGAGGGTGCGGAGCTTTTCGCACTGGGTGCGGATGCCGGCCGCTTTCTGCCGGGAGCTGTCCGGCAAAAGTGCGTCCTGTTCCAGCTGCTCCGCCCAGCCTAAGATCAGCGCCAGCGGGGTGCGCACGTCATGGCTGACCCCTGCGATCCACTGGGTGCGGGCGTTGTCCCGCCGGGAAAGCATCTCATTTTTGGCTTGCAGCTGCGCCCCGGTCTGGTTCAGCTTTTCTGCCAGTTCCCCGGCAAAACCATCCGTAGGCAGTTGAACGGTCTGCCCCTGCGCCAGTGCTTCCAGACCGTTTGCCACGGTCTCCAGCCGCTTTGCCCCCCGCCAGCTCAACCAGAAGCAGAGAACCAGACCCAGCAGCAGCATTCCCAGCGCTGCTGCCGGGAGCACCCGCACCATGCTCAGGGCAAAGTCCGGTGAGCTGTAAATGCTGTACTTCCACAGGCTCCCCTTTGGCAGCCCGATGACGAACAGTCCGTAGGGTTCTGTCCAGCAGAACACCGGGTAATCCGCCAGATACCAGCGGGCAAATTTGGCGATATCGCCGGGAGTGTAGGCATGGTTCAGATCCTGCGGCAGGCCGTAGCTCCAGCGGATGTTTCCCACATCGTCCAGCACCATCGCCCACTCGTAGCCGTTCATCCATTCCTGCGGGGTGCGTTCTGCCCCAAAGGCAAGCCCTTCGGCGGTCTCCACCATGGAATCCGCGATCTCGCTGGAGGAATACTCCCGCTGTGGCAGGCGGCAGCCCTCCTGCCAAACCAGCCAGCCCAGCACTGCAACACCGGAAAACAACAGCAGCAGAACGATGCCCACCGCCGCCAGCACATACCGCCGGATCAGGCGCACAAAGGTTTTCATGCTTCTTCCCCCTTTGTCAGCTTATAGCCAATGCCCCGCACCGTCCGCAGAAACTGCGGCGCACCGGGTTCGGCTTCCAGCTTCTCCCGCAGATGCCGGATATGTACACCCAGACTATTCTCGTAGCCATAGTAATCTGCGCCCCAGACCGCCGCACAAAGGGCATCGTAGGTAACGATGTGTCCCCGGTTCTCTGCCAATTTCCGCAGCAGCGCCAGCTCGGTAGCGGTCAGCGCCAGTGTTTTGCCCTCTGGCAGGGTAACAATGGCATCATTCAAGTCTACGCACCGCTCCCCCAGCTGCAAAGGTGCCGGTTTTGTACGGGACAGCTCTGCCCGGTACGCCCGCTGCAAAATATGCTGCACCCGCAGCAGCAGTTCCTGCATCAGAAAAGGCTTGGTCAGGTAGTCATCTGCGCCAAGCCCCAGCCCGAACAGACGGTCGGCATCCGCATCCCGTGCAGAGAGGAACAATGCCGGAACGTCCGCTTTTGCCCGCAGCGCCCGGAACAGCGAAAATCCATCCCCATCCGGCAGGTTGATATCCAGGATCATCAGCTCCGGCTGTTCTGCCGCAAAGCAGGCGCGGGCAGCGGCGCAGCTTTGGGCAGTTCTGGTATGGCCATATCCTGCGCCCCGCAGCTGCTCACATAGCAGTGCCAGCAGCTCGGCGTTGTCATCCACAATGAGAAGCTTTGCATCATAAATGGTATCCATAAGGGCAGTTCTCCTTTCCCGCCTTTACTATACCACACTTTTTGCGCCGCAGCGGAAAACGCCTGCAAATTTAAGGGTAAATTAAGCTGGCCTTCCGGTCAGTTTAAGGCAGCGGGTGTATTCTGGCATCGTTCCGAAATCCATGAATGCGAAAGGAGACCATTTATGAAACCTGTGATTGAGACCCATGCCCTTTGCAAAAGCTACCATGGCCGTCCGGTGGTGGATCATTTGAACCTGACTGTCCCGGAGGGCTGTGTTTACGGCTTTTTAGGCCCCAACGGTGCGGGCAAATCCACCACCATGAAGATGCTGCTGGGGCTTGTACACCCCACTGGTGGCAGTGTGGAACTGCTGGGGCACACCCTGAACGAAGCAAACCGCATTGCCCTGCTGCGGCAGACCGGCAGCCTGATCGAATCCCCCTCCGGTTACCTGCACCTGACTGCCCGGGAAAACCTTTCCATCGTGGCTGACCTGAAAGACGTGGACCGGAAGGACATCAGCCGGGTGCTGGAGATCGTGCACCTGACCAAAGACGCTGACCGGAAGGTGGGGCAGTATTCCCTTGGCATGAAGCAGCGGCTGGGCATTGCCATGGCGCTGCTGGGCAGTCCCAAACTGCTGATCTTGGACGAACCTACGAATGGTCTGGACCCGGCGGGCATTCAGGAGATGCGCAGTCTGATCGCTTCCATGCCCCAGACCACCGGAGCCACCGTGCTGATCTCCAGCCACCTGCTGGGCGAGATCGAGCAGATGGTGGATCAGGTGGGCATCCTGAACCACGGCAAACTGCTGTTCGAGGGTTCTTTGCAACAGCTGCAAAAGCACAGCCGGGGCGGCATTCTGCTGCGGGTGCTGGACGCACCCAAAGCCGCAGCCGTCCTGCAGCAGCAGGGAGTAAAAGCCACCCCACCGGCAAATCAGCCGGACACCCTGCAGCTGCCCCCGCTGCCGGACGAAGCGCTGGCGGCACTGGTCTGCGCCCTTGCCGAAAGCGGCGTGGGTGTGGTTGGCCTGACGGCCCAGACAAAGAGCCTTGAGGACATCTTCCTCAGCCTGACCCAGACCAGCGGGGAGGTGGCGTAAGATGGCAGCTTTCCGTGCAGAACTGCAAAAAGCCCACCGTCGGCACGACCTTGCTCTCTGCCTGCTCATCCCCGGCATTGTCGTTCTATGGGTGGGCGGCCTTGCCCCGGCAGACCCGGAGGAGCTTGCCAATGGTTACAGCGCCCTGCTTTACAGTCTGCCCGTCATTGAAGCCATTCTGATGCCGGTGATGATGGCAGTGCTGGCCTCCCGGTTGTGGGATATGGAGATCAAAGGCAACACCGCCAAGCTGCTCTACACCCTGCAAAGCCGCCGCAGCCTGTTTGCAGGCAAAGCTGTCTTTGGGGTGCTGGAAGTTCTTCTGGTCACGGTGCTGGAGCTGGCCTGTGTTCCGGTGCTGGGGCGTGTCCATGGTTATACCGAAGCCTTTCCCACTGGGCAGCTGGTTTATCTGTTCGTCTGCACGCTGGCGGTGGACGCAATGCTCTTCTTTGGCGAATTTTTGCTGATGCTGTGGGTGGGCAATCCCCTGTCGGCGCTCTGCGTGGGCATTGTAGGGGCACTGGTGGGGCTGTTCTCTGCCTTTATGCCGCCGCTTGCCAGTTACTTTGTGCCTTTTGGGTACTACATCCCTCTGAGCGCCTACGAAGTGGCGAACTGGGACAAGGCCACCCACACTGTCACCTACGGCACCCGCTCCTTCAACTGGGGGCTGCTGGCCTTTACCCTTGCGCTGGGCGCTGTGCTGTTTGCCCTTGCGTGGCGCAAGGTACAGGACGAGGAGGTATAAAACCATGCTGAAACGCTGTATTCTTGCAGAAAACCGCAAACTCCACGCATCCCCCATCTGGGCAATGTTCTTTGTGCTGCCGGTCCTTTCCGCCACCTACGGCACCTTCAATTATCTGCAAAATCTTGAGATCCTCACCGACGGCTGGTATAGCCTGTGGACCCAGCACACCCTGTTTTATTCCATGCTCTTCTTCCCTGCCATGGTAGCCACCTATGCTGCCTACTTGTGGCGGCTGGAACATCTGGGGCACAACTGGAACCTGATCATGGCAAGCCCTGTACCGCCGCTGGACCTGTTTGCAGCAAAGTTTGCGGTGGTGACAAAGCTGGCGCTTCTGACCCACGGCTTTGTATTTGCGCTGTTCGTGTTCTGCGGCAAGGTATTTGCCCATCTGCCCGGGCTGCCGCCGGTCACCCTACCGCTGTTTTTACTGCGGGGACTGCTGGGTGCGTTGGCTGTTATTGCCGCACAGCTGGTGCTGGCCATGGTCATCCGCAGCTTTGCCGTACCCATTTTTCTGGGGCTGCTGGGCGGCATTACCGGCATCTTTATCAGCTCCAAGGGTCATGGGCTGTTGTGGCCCTATTCCCTGATGCAACTCGGAATGAACTCCAACAGAAGTGCGGATGCTCTGGCGGGCAGCTACGGGCTGTTTGCTTTCAGCTGCATCTTCTGGCTGGGGACAATGTTCCTTCTGGCATGGCTGCTTTTACGCCGGGAGGATGTGCGGGCGTAAGGCGCGACAACACGCAGGACGGTTTCTCAAAAACGTTCCTGTGACATAATTTTCGCATCGCTGACAGACAGAAAAAACCTCCCCATGCAGTTATCCTGCACGGGGAGGTTTTGTTATATGGGAATAGGAATGCTGCCTCAGCGCTTATACTTTGCGGCAGTCTGCAAACGCTGCATGGCACGGTCCAGCGCGATCTTGCTCTGGTAATATTCGTGCATGCTCTGCTTATGCTGCAAGCGTTCCTCGGCGCGGATGCGGGCGGCCTCGGCACGGTTCTTGTCGATGTCCTCCGGGTTCTCGGCGCTGTCCACCAGCACCATCACATAGGCGGGGGTCACCTCAGCAATGCCGTCGCCCACCAGCACATCCCGGGCCTTGCCGTCCACCACAAAGTGGAGGATGCCCATGTGCAGCGCCACCAGCACCGGGTTATGCCCGGCCTGTACGCCGTAGATGCCATCGCTGATGGGCAGGGTCAGATCCTCGCAGTCACCCTGATAGAACTCGCCGCTGGACGCTGTGATGCTCAGCATGAACTTGTTCATCAGACGGCACCGCCCTTTTCCTCAGCCAGCTTCTTTTCTGCCTTTTCGCGTGCTTCCTCCAGCGTACCTACGTTGAAGAATGCCCACTCCGGCAGGTCATCGGCCTTGCCGTCCACAATGGCGGCAAAGCTGCGCACGGTGTCCTTCAGCGGCACATACTTGCCCTTCAGGCCGGTAAAGTTCTCGGCCACGGCAAAGGGCTGGGACAGGAACTTCTGCAGCTTGCGGGCACGGGTCACGGTCAGCTTGTCGTTCTCGTCCAGTTCGTCCATGCCCAGAATGGCGATGATGTCCTGCAGCTCCTGATAGCGCTGCAGAATGGACTGCACCTTGCGGGCCACGCGGTAGTGCTCCTCGCCCACGATGTCGGCTTCCAGAATGCGGGAGGTGGAAGCCAGCGGGTCCACAGCGGGATAGATGCCCTGCTCGACGATCTTACGGCTCAGGACGGTGGTTGCGTCCAGATGTGCAAACGTGGTAGCGGGAGCGGGGTCGGTCAGGTCATCGGCGGGGACGTAGACGGCCTGCACCGAGGTGATGGAGCCGTCGCGGGTGGAGGTGATACGCTCCTGCAGAGCGCCCAGCTCGTTGGCCAGCGTGGGCTGGTAGCCCACGGCAGAGGGCATACGACCCATCAGAGCGGAGACCTCACTGCCGGCCTGCACGAAACGGAAGATGTTATCAATGAACAGCAGCACGTCCTTGTGGGTCTCCTCACGGAAGTACTCTGCCATGGTCAGGCCGGTCTCGGCGACCCGCATACGGGCTCCGGGAGGCTCGTTCATCTGACCAAAGACCAGCGCGGTCTTGTTCAGAACGCCGGAAGCGTTCATCTCGCCCCAGAGGTCACAGCCCTCACGGGAGCGCTCGCCGACACCGGTGAAGATGGAGTAGCCGCCGTGCTCGGTGGCCACGTTGTGGATAAGTTCCTGGATCAGGACGGTCTTGCCGACGCCTGCGCCGCCGAACAGACCGATCTTGCCGCCCTTGGCGTAGGGGGCCAGCAGGTCGATGACCTTGATGCCCGTTTCCAAAATCTCAGTAGCGGGCTTCTGCTCTGCAAAGCTGGGGGCCTTGCGGTGGATGGGCCAGTGCGGCACATCGTCCACAGAGCCCTTGCCGTCGATGGGGCGGCCCAGCGGGTCGAACATACGGCCCAGCGTGGCCTCGCCCACCGGGGCAGTCAGGCCGTGGCCGGTGGCGGTGACTTCCATACCCTTGCCCAGACCTTCGCTGGCCGAGAGCATGATGCAGCGCACCGTCGATTCGTTGACGTGCTGCGCCACCTCCATCGTGCGCTCGGTGCCTTCTGCGGTCACGGTCAGCGCTTCCTGCAGGGCAGGCAGTCGGCCTGCGGTGAACTGCACGTCCACCACAGGGCCGGCCACGCGAATAATTTTTCCCTGTATCATAGATTTGCCTCGTTTATTAGATGTGTCAACCTCTCCGTCACGACTGGCGTCGTGCCACCTCCCCTGGCGAGGGGAAGCTATGCGGAAAAGTTATTCTTGTGATTTCACCGCAGACGCGCCACCGATGATCTCGGTGATCTCCTGAGTGATGGAGCCCTGGCGGGTGCGGTTATATTCCAGCTGCAAGTCGCGTATCATATCGTTGGCGCTCTTGGTGGCCGAATCCATGGCAGTCATGCGGGCGCTCTGCTCAGCGCAGAAGCTCTCGGTCATGGCACCGAAGATCATGCCGTGCATATAGATAGGAGCGGTCTGCTCGAACACGGTCCATGCGTCCGGCACCAGCTCGACTTCGCCGCGGGGGTCGCCCAGACCCTTGGGGGTGGGCTGCAGATGCTCGCGGTCCAGCGGCAGCAGACGCACCATGACCGGCTCACTGGTGAGCGCGTTCTGGATCTTGGTGTAGATAAGATAGATCTCATCCAGTTTGCCCGACTTGAAGTCGTCGATGGCGTCCACCGTGATGTCACGGGCGCGCTGCAGCGACGGGGCAGTCGCGCCGTACTGGAACTCCTGCACCAGGCGGGGGTCTTTGCGGAGGGCGCGGTAGCCCACCTGACCGATGACATAGAAACGGTCGTTCCTGTCAGCCTTTTCCAGCAGGAGTTTCAGCACGTTCTGGTTGAAAGAGCCTGCCATGCCCTTGTCTGCCGTCAGTACCAGATAGGCGCGGCGGGGATCGCCGTCCTCTCTCTGCCGCTCGTGGAAGAACGGATGCACCGGCTCATCGGGCAGATGGGGGACGACACGGGAGATGGTGTCTCTCATGCGGGTGAAGTAGGGCAGGACGTTCTGGTAGTTCTTGCGTGCCTTGCGCAGCTTGGAGGAAGAGATCAGATACATCGCGTTCGTGATCTTGCGGGTATCCTGAATGCTCTCGATGCGCTCTTTCAGCAGCTTACTGGACGCCATGACTCTCGCCTCCCTCGTAGGCCTTCCATGCGTTCAGGATGGTGTCGGTCTGCTCGGGAGTGAGCTTGCCGGTGGCCGTGATGGCATCCATCGTGCCGGACACATCTGCATGGAACTGGCGAACAAAGGCAGCGGTGCGCGCCCGCTGCTCAGCGAGAGGCACTTCGTCCAGCATCCCGTGGGAAGCCAGCACAAGGATGACCACCTGCTCGGCGTCGGTCTTGGGCTGATAGAGTGGCTGCTTGAGCATCTCGGTCAGAGCCTTGCCGTGCTCGAGCTGATGGCGGGTCTCGGCGTCCAGATCGGAGCTGAACTGCGCGAAGGACTCCATATCCTTGTACTGGGCCAGCTCGATACGCAGGTTGGCGTTGGCCTTCTTCATGGCCTTGGTCTGGGCTGCGCCGCCGACACGGGAGACGGACAGGCCCACGTTGACAGCCGGGCGGTTGCCGGCGTTGAACAGAGCGCTCTCGAGGAAGATCTGACCGTCGGTGATGGAGATGACGTTGGTGGGGATGTAAGCGGACACGTCGCCTGCCTGAGTCTCAACGATGGGCAGTGCGGTGATGGAGCCGCCGCCCAGTGCATCGCTCATGCGGCAGGAGCGCTCCAGCAGACGGGAGTGCAGATAGAAGACGTCGCCGGGGTAAGCCTCACGGCCCGGAGAGCGGCGGAGCAGCAGAGAGATGGCACGGTAGGCCACCGCATGCTTGGAGAGGTCATCGTAGACGATGAGGACGCTCTTGCCCTGCGCCATGAAATATTCAGCCAGTGCCGTACCGGCGTAAGGTGCGATGTACTGCAACGGGGCGCTGTCGGAAGCGGTAGCCGCCACGATGGTGGTATAACCCATAGCGCCGTGCTTCTTCAGGTCTTCGGCCACGCGGGCGATGGAAGAAGCCTTCTGGCCGATGGCGACGTAGATGCAGAGCACGCCGGTGTCCTTCTGGTTCAGGATGGCATCGGTGGCGATAGAGGTCTTGCCGGTCTGGCGGTCGCCGATGATCAGCTCGCGCTGGCCGCGGCCAATGGGGAACATGGAGTCGATGGCGAGGATGCCGGTGTGGAGCGGCGTGTCCACGCTCTGGCGCTCGAGGATGCCGGGGGCCTGCTTCTCGATGGGGTTGTAGCCCACAGCCTCGATGGGGCCTTTGCCGTCGATGGGCTCGCCCAGCGGGTCGATGACGCGGCCAAGGAAGCCGTCGCCCACCGGGATGCCGGCACGCTTGCCGCTGCGGGTCACCATGGTGCCCACACCGACGGTCTCAGCTCCGTCGAACAGCATGATGCCCAGCTGTTCGGGGTCCACGCTCTCCACCATGCCCTTGGCACCGTTGTCGAAGGTGACGATCTCGCCGTACACGGCGTGGTTCATGCCTTCGACGTGCACGATGCCGTCGGCAGAGGAGATGACCACACCGCCCTCGGCAGAGGTCTCGGCGGGCTTGTAGTCCTCAATGCGGGTCTTGAGGGTAGCCAGCGAGGGTTTGCCCTCCATCATCTTGTCCAGCTGATGACGGCCGGAATTATCGAACACACGGTCGCCCACCTGCAGGACATAGCCGGACAGCAGGCTCTCGTCCACCGTCACGTTCAGGATGACCTCGGTGGCGTCATACAGCTGTCTCTTATACACATCTCCGAGCCCACGAGACACTGA
>ENA-OXZM01000194-OXZM01000194.1-human-gut-metagenome-genome-assembly--contig:-NODE-194-length-11034-cov-4.717096_pt1 | contig 11034 bp, 9 predicted proteins | sample MGYA00243421_ERZ652806 | MGnify/ENA primary metagenome ERZ652806 (study PRJEB26926, sample SAMN06164517) | human gut metagenome | biome: ENVO:00009003; feature: ENVO:2100002; material: ENVO:00002003...
CTCCACAAGGCACCGGGTCAGCGCGGTGGCGGCATGGGTGCCGTCGGGGCCGCTGTCATAGTGGGCGTCCCCCACAAAGATGCGCCCGCCCAGGTTGGTGCCGGTGGCAATGACGACGGCCTTGCAGGCGTAGTAGCCGTGCAGGTTCGTGAACACGCCGCAGACCTTGCCGTCCTGCACGTCCACGCCGACGATCTCGCCCTGGTGGATGTCGAGGTTGGCGGTTTGCTCCAGCGCGTGCTTCATCCAGATGTGGTAGCGCTTGCGGTCTGTCTGCACGCGCAGACTGTGTACGGCGGGGCCTTTGCCGCGGTTGAGCATCCGGCTTTGCAGGTAGGTGGCATCTGCGGCCAGACCCATCAGCCCGCCGAGCGCATCGACCTCCCGCACAAGATGCCCCTTGGCCGTGCCGCCGATGGACGGGTTGCACGGCATATTGCCGATGAAATCCAGCGACAGCGTAAACACCGCGGTCCTTGCCCCCAGCCGTGCCGCCGCATGCGCCGCCTCGATCCCCGCATGCCCCGCACCGATGACGATGACGTCGTAGGTTCCCAGTTTGTCCATATACGTTCCCTCTTACCCTATATTGTGCAGGATGTCCTCACAGACACCCGCGAAATTTGTGTCCACTGCATTGTTGGCGCAACACAGCACCCGGCAGCCGATGCCTTGCAGGTAGGCGGTGCGCTGTGCATCGTACTCGACGGCCTGCGGTTCGGTGTGCTGTGCGCCGTCCAGCTCTATTACCAGTTTACACGATGAAATATAGAAATCAACTATAAAATTGCCAATTATTTTCTGGCGGTAAACGGTCTGCGGCAGGTTTTTCAGAAAGTCGTACCACAAGCGTCTCTCCTGCGGGGTCATTTTTCTGCGCAGTTTTTGTGCATTAGTGCGCAGCGGGTCATGGGTTTTAATCCCTTTCATGGCTGTCTCCTTAAAGGCTTCCCCCGAGGGGCTGCGCCCGCAGGCGCGTGTCGGAGCGCAACCGCCGAAGGCGGCTCTTAGCGCGTAGACTGAAGCTGCCGCCCGCAGGCGGCTGATGAGGGCGGAGTTCGCGTAGCCTCCCTTTTAACGAGCACCCTCCGCAGGCTCTCCCCTCATCCGTCCGCGGGCGGGGCCGCGGACACCTTCTCCCCCAGGGGGAGAAGGCTCCTGTCATTTTTTACTTACTTGCCCACGCAGAACGTCTCAAAAACTTCCTCTATCGTTGCGTCGCTGGCGTTTTCTCCTGTCAAATCAAACAGCGCCTGCAAGGCGTCCGTCAAACACACCGCGGCGGCGTCCAGCCCAAAGCCGTTCTGCCGCGCCGCAATCGCTTCCGCCAGCGCATCTCTCGCGCGGGTCGCGGCGGCGAATTGGCGGGCACTGCACAACTGCGCAGCCTCCGGGTCCAGCTGCGCTGTGCCTAACAAATCCGCAACCGCATCCGTCAGGGCCTGCAGGCCGACGGCATCCCGCGCACACATCGGGACGATCTTCTTAAAATACGGCTCCAATGTTCCACGTGGAACATCCGTTTCCCCCGCCAGGTCCTGCTTATTCAAAACCGCGATGGCCGGGCGGCCCTGGCATCTGCGGGCCAGCTCCAAATCATCATCAGACAACGGCTGTGCGGCGTCGAACACGGCCAGCACCAGCCCGGCCTCGTCGAGCTTGCGCCAGCTGCGGCGGATGCCCTCGGCCTCGATGGCGTCGCCGTCCGCACCCACCTCCCGCACACCGGCGGTGTCAAACAGGTTCAGCCGCACGCTGCCCAGCTGCACGGCCTGCTCCACAATATCGCGGGTCGTACCGGCCACGGGTGTGACAATGGCACGGTCAAACCCGGCCAGCAGGTTCAACAGCGTGCTTTTGCCCACGTTGGGCCGCCCCAGCAGCACACAGTCCACGCCATGGCGCAGCACCGCGCCCGCGCTGTAGCCGGAGATCAGCGCGTCCAGCGCGGCCTTTTGCTCGGTCAGCGTCCCGACAAACGCCGCGTCGGACAACTCGGGCACGTCCTCCTCGGGGTAATCGACCCAGGCGGTCAGGTGAGCGTTCAGCGTTTGCAGCGCGGTCTGTATCTTACCGATGCGCTTTGCCAACCGCCCGTCCAGCGCGGATTTTGCCAGCGCAGCCCCCTGCCGCCCGTTCGCCGCAATGACCTCCATCACGGCCTCGGCCTGCGTCAGCGACATCCGCCCGTTTTCCAGTGCGCGGCGGGTGAACTCTCCCGGTCCGGCAGGCGCGCAGCCCGCGGTGATGAGCGCTTCTAACAAACCGTCCGCCATGGCCGTGCCGCCGTGGACGGACAGCTCAATAACGTCCTCACCGGTGTAGGAGTGCGGTGCGCGGAAAAACAGCGCCACGCACTCGTCCATCTCGGCCCCGTGCAGCAGGTAGTGGCCCAGCATGGCGGTGTAGCCCTTCGCGTCGGCCACGCTTTTCCCCTGCCGCACCGGCGCGAAGATTTTGCCGACGATGCCGTAGGCGTCCGGCCCGGACACGCGGACGGTGGCAATGCCGCCCTCGCCCGGTGGCGTCGCCAGTGCGCAGATCGTTGTGTGCAGATGTTCCATGTGGAGCGCTCCTTTTTTGTGATGGGAATACTTTAGAATACCATGAATACGCAGTGTTTTTCCAGCCTTTTTTATAAAAAAGGCTTCGGCGAAAAAATTTCAAATGCTTGTAGGGAGGGGTCTTGACCCCTCCGTACCCGTGAAAGGCATGGCAAACTTCCCGGAGCGGTCAAGACCGCTCCCTACAAATCCACCAAAAAGGAGAGGCCGACCCGCGGCCTCTCCCCTGTATTGGTTTATTCTTCGGTGTCGTTCTCGGGGGCTGCGTCCTCCGCGGCCTCCTGCGCCAGTTCTTCCGCCTCAATGGCCGCCAGCTCCTCGGGGGTCGGGTCGGTCTCGCCGGTATCCTCGATTTTTGCGGTCTCGGCGTCGTTGTCGCGGTCCACGCGGGCGACCACGGCCACCTTGTCGTCCTCGACCAGGCGCATGACGCGGACACCGCTGCCGTAGCGGCTCTGGACGTTGATGTCCGCCGCATGGATTCTGATCAGAATGCCGTTCTGGCTGATGAGGATCAGATCGTCGGTGTCATCCACGATCTTGATGCCCGCCACGTTGCCGTTAGAGTAGTTGCGGATGCCCAAGCCGCCGCGCTTCGTGATGCGGTAGTCGTCAATGCGGCTGCGGCGGCCCTTGCCCTCCTCGCTGATGGTCAGCACGTTCGCACCCGGGCGGCAGACACCTGCACCGACGACATAGTCGCCCTCGCGCAGCTTGATGACGCGGACGCCGTGGCCGGTACGGCCCATCGAGCGGGCGCCGTCCTCGGTAAAGCGGATGGCCGCGCCGTCGTGGGTGGCAACAATGATCTCGTCGTCACCCTTGGTCAGGTGGCTCCACACCAGACTGTCGCCCTCGTTCAGCGCGATGGCGATCAGGCCCATCTTGCGGATGTTGCGGAACTGGGACAGCGGCGTGCGCTTGATGAGGCCCTGCTTCGTCACCATCGTGGCGTAGGTGTTGTCCTCGTCCACGCCGGCCTTCTGCTGCAGCATCAGCGTGACCTTCTCGCCCTCCTGCAGCTGCAGCAGGTTCACAATATGGCTGCCCTTGGCCGTGCGGCTGCCCTCGGGCACCTGATAGCCCTTCAGGCGGTAGACGCGGCCCTGGTTCGTCATAAACAGCATATAATCATGCGTAGAACCGACAAAAAGTTCCTCGGTGAAGTCGTCGTCCTTCTGGGTCATGCCCTGCACGCCGCGTCCGCCGCGGTTCTGTGCCTGGTAGGTGTCCAGCGTCGTGCGCTTGATGTAGCCCTCATGGGTCAGCGTAAAGACGCAGGTCTCCTCGGGGATCAGGTCCTCAATATCGACCTCGCCGGAGACGGTCTCGATGGAGGTGCGGCGCTCGTCGCCGTACTTGTCGGCCAGCGCGGTCAGGTCGGTCTTGACGATGCGCTTTACGTGCTCGTCGTTGGCCAGAATGTCCTCATAATCGGCGATGGCCTCGCGCAGCTCGCCCAACTCCTGCTCGATTTTGAGGATCTCCAGACCGGCCAGACGGCCCAATTGCAGCTTGACAATGGCGTCCGCCTGCAGCTCGTCAAAGCCGAAGTTGTCCATGACGGCCTGCCGCGCCTCGGCAAAGCCGCCCTTGCAGGCGCGGATCGTCGCGATGATCTCATCGACGATGTCAACGGCCTTGTGCAGGCCCTCGAGGATGTGCTCGCGCTCCTTTGCCTTCTTCAATTCAAACGCGGTGCGGCGGCGGATGACCTGCATCTGGAACTCAATATAGCGCTCCATCATGGTTTTCAGGCTCATGATCTTGGGCACGCCGTCGTCCAGCGCCAGCATGATGACGCCGACGGTGTCCTGCAGCTGGGTGAAGCGGTAGAGCTGGTTCAGCACGACCTGGGGGTTCGCGTCCTTCTTGATCTCAATGACGATCTTCATGCCGGTGCGGCTCGAGGACTCGTCGTTCAGGTCGCTGATGCCCTCGATGCGCTTATCCTTGACAAGGTCAGCGATGGACTCGATCAGGCGGGTCTTGTTGACCATGTAGGGGATTTCCGAAATCAGGATCTCGTAGCGCCCGTTCTTTTTCTCGATGATCTCGGCACGGCCCCGCAGCGTGATTTTGCCGCGGCCCGTGGCGTAAGCAGCGCGGATGCCGCTGCGGCCCATGATGATGCCGCCCGTCGGGAAGTCGGGGCCCTTGACGTACTCCATCAGCCCGGCCAGGTCGATTTCGGGGTCGTCCATCAGGGCGACCATGCCGTTGACGATCTCGCGCAGGTTGTGGGGCGGGATGTTCGTCGCCATGCCGACGGCAATACCCTGGCTGCCGTTGACGAGCAGGTTCGGGAAACGGCTGGGCAGGACGTGGGGCTCCTTCTTGGTCTCGTCAAAGTTGGGATCCCAGTCGATGGTGTCTTTTTCAATGTCGGTCAGCATCTCGCAGGCCATTTTGGACATGCGGGCCTCGGTGTAACGGTAAGCAGCCGGGGGGTCGCCGTCCACGGAGCCGAAGTTGCCCTGGCCGTCCACAAGCGGGTAACGCAGGCTGAAATCCTGCGCCAGACGCACCATGGCATCATAGACCGAGGCGTCGCCGTGCGGGTGGTACGAGCCAAGCACCGCACCGACGGTATCGGCAGATTTGCGGTAGGGGTGCTGCGGGTCGTTGCCGCGCTCGTGCATCGTGTACAGGATGCGGCGGTGGACGGGCTTCAGGCCGTCGCGCACATCGGGCAGAGCGCGCGCCACGATAACAGACATTGAGTAGTCAAGGAACGCCGTCTCGATCTCCTGCTTCACATCGCGCACAATGACCTTCGTACCGGACCCCGGCACCATGATGATGTTTTCTTCCATTGTATCACCTTAACTCAATCTTACTTGATCTTACTGCACTGTAGGGGCCGGGCATGCCCGGCCCTCCACCTTGCCTTTGCTTCCCTCTTATGGATTATAACGGTTGTTTTTATCGCAGCCGCTGGTTGCCCGCAAGAGGGTTATTCTTTTTACGTCCCGGGCCGGGCATGCCCGGCCCCTACGTTAAACGTTGGGGTTATATTCATCCAAATTCCATTTCAATGGATTTTCCCGAATATATCTTTTTATTTCCAGATATGCGGCTTCATCCCGGATGACATGGTCATAAAATGACCGCTGCCACAACGGAACACCCGGATGTTCCATGTGGAACATCTTGGATACATACGCCTTATAGCTGCCCACCACTGCGGATAAATCTTTTACGCCCTGCGGAAAAATCAAAATCACATGCACATGATTGGGCATGACCACATATTCGTCCACGGTCACTTCCGGGAAATGCTCCGGTATGGCTGTTATCCCCTGCGCGGCCATTTGGCCGATGCCGTTTGGCTCGCCTGCCGCACCAAACACACATTGCTTATGATGCGTGCATACCGTCACAAAATAATGATTTGCGGTTTTATAATCGTAATTTTGCAAACGGGGATTTTGGCGCGGACGAAGAATTTTGTAATCCATGGTGTATGACCCACAAACAGGCGGTATTTTTTATGTGGCGGGCCGGGCATGCCCGGCCCCTACATGGGCGGTGCGCAATTATCACACATCCAAATTCGCGTACTTTGCGTTCTTCTCAATAAACTGCCGTCTCGGCTCGACCTGCTCGCCCATCAGGATGCTGAACGCCTCGTCCGCACGCTCGGCATCCTCGATCTTGATCTGCACGATGACGCGGTTGTCGGGGTTCATCGTGGTCTCCCACAGCTGGTCGGGGTTCATCTCGCCCAGACCTTTGTAGCGGTTGACCTTCGCGCCGGGCATTTCGGCGCTCAACAGCTTCATTTCGTCGTCGTTGTAGGCGTACTTGACGGTCTGGCCCTTCTGCAGCTTGAACAGCGGCGGCTGGGCGACGTAGACATAGCCGTGGTCGATCAGCGGGCGCATATAGCGGAAGAAGAAGGTCAGCATCAGCGTGCAGATATGCGAGCCGTCCACATCGGCATCGGCCATGATGAAGATCTTATGGTAGCGGACTTTGCTGATATCAAACTCGTCGCCGATGCCGGTGCCCAGCGCGGTCACGACGGGCATCAGCTTGTCGTTGCCGTAGATGCGGTCCGCGCGGGCCTTTTCGACGTTCAGCATCTTGCCCCACAGAGGCAGGATGGCCTGAATGTTGGAGTCACGGCCCATCTTGGCCGAGCCGCCTGCAGAATCACCCTCGACGATGAAGATCTCAGTGCGGGTGGGGTCTTTTTCGCGGCAGTCTGCCAGCTTGCCGGGCATCCGGCTGGTCTCGAGGGCGCTCTTGCGGCGCACCAGCTCACGGGCCTTCTTGGCGGCAGCGCGGGCGCGGGCGGCCTGGGTGGCCTTTTCGAAGATAGCCTTGGCCACGCCGGGGTTCTCCTCGAAGAACTCCATCAGCTTGGAGTAGACCATGTTGGAGACGAGGGTTCGAATTTCCGTATTGCCCAGCTTTGCCTTGGTCTGGCCCTCGAACTCGGCCTCCTGCAGCTTGACGGAGATAACGCAGATGAGGCCCTCACGGACGTCAGCGCCGGAAAGGTTCTCGTCCTTGTCCTTCAGCAGACCGTGGCTGCGGCCATAATCGTTGAATACTCGGGTGAGGCTGCTGCGGAAGCCCTCTTCGTGGGTGCCGCCGTCCGGGGTGTTGACGTTGTTGGCAAAGCTCAGCAGCAGCTCGTTGTAGCTGGAATTATACTGCAGCGCGATCTCGGCCATGCCCCGCTCGGTCTGGCCCTTGAGGTAGATGACATTGGGGTGGAGCACCTCCAGATTGCGCTTTTCGCCCAGATAGGTGACAAAGCTCTTGATGCCGCCCTCGTAGCACATGACCTCGGAGCGGTAGCAGGGGTCGCCCTCCTGCCCATCCTCCAGCACGGGGGTGTACAGCTGGCGCTCATCGGTCAGGGTGATCTTGACACCGGCGTTCAGGAAGCTTTCCTCCCGCAGGCGCTTTTCCAGCGTGTCGAAGTCGTAGACGGTGGTGTCCTTGAACATTTCCGGGTCGGGTTTGAAGGTGACCCGGGTGCCGGTGACGCCCTCGGCTACCGTGCCGATGCACTTGAGGTCGCCGTCCGGGTCGCCCCGCCGGAAGGTCTGCTCGTACTCCTTGCCGTCGCGGCGCACATTGACAGTGAGCCACTCGGAGCAGGCGTTGACCACCGAAGCGCCCACGCCGTGCAGACCGCCGGCCACCTTGTAGCCGGAATTTTCGCCGCCGAACTTGCCGCCGGCGTGCAGGATGGTGTACACCACGGTGACGGCGGGCAGACCGGTATCGGCCTGAATGTCCACGGGGATGCCGCGTCCGTTATCGGTGACCTGAATGATGTTATCCTTCAGGATCTTGACCTCGATGTGGTCGCAGTAGCCGGCCAGCGCCTCATCAATGGCGTTGTCCACGATCTCGTACACCAGATGATGCAGACCGCGCTCACCGGTGGAGCCGATATACATACCCGGGCGCTTGCGCACCGCCTCCAGACCCTTCAGCACCTGGATCTCGCTGGCGTTATACTCGTGGTCGGTTACGGTATCGGCATTTGTACTGGTAATGATTTCTTCTGCCATATCCTTTCTCCCTTTTGTTCATTTTTGCGTTTGTTTCTTCAAATTATAGCAAAGCGGGAACCGGTACACCATGGTGTACTTTTTTCTCGCCGTTTTGTTGTGTTTTCACGCGCTGCCCGCACAGGGCATTCCGGCTGGCACGGTGCGGCTTTCCGGGCAGTTCCGGGGCTTTCCCATCCCTCTTTTTTCTGTGGATCTTCCGCCCGTTTTCCGCAAATTTCACTCCACCATCTTTTGCGCTCTGCGGCGCATGGCGGCGCTGGACAGCTCCGAAAGATACACCGCATCCACCAGCCCTCCGTCTGCCAGCACATAGCACTGGGGCAGCTCGTCCGAAAGGCTGACCACCGCCCCGTTCTTCTGGGCGTAGTTCAAAAACTCCCGCCCCCGGGGGGAGATGGTGGTGGTCTCCAGATCAAAGATACCAATGATGTCACGGTCGTTCAGAACATAGTCCCGCCCCAGATGAATATACATACTGTATTTTCTCCCGTGTCTTTTGTTTGCATAAAGTCCATGGAAATGTGCTTTTTATGCAATACAATTTACAACATTTCTCCATGCTGTCAGACCCGGTTCAGCACCCCGCCGTCCATGCGGTACACCTCGCCGTCGGTCTTTAAAAAGTCCGTATCATCGCAGCTGGTCACAAAGGTCTGCTTTTCCTTCATGCAGGTGAGCAGATACTGCTTGCGCCCTTCGTCCAGCTCGCTCAGCACATCATCCAGCAGCAGTACCGGGTGCTCCCCGGTGATCTGCGCCGCCGCCGCGGCTTCCGCCATTTTCAGGCTCAGCACCACGCTGCGCTGCTGTCCCTGACTGGCATACACCCGGGCAGGCTGGTCGTCCAGCAGCAGCTCCAAGTCCTCGCGGTGGATGCCGCACAGGCTCTGCCCGGCGCGCAGCTCCTCCTCCTGCCGCTGACGCAGCAGGTCGGCAAGCCCGCCCGGCGCAAACTGGGCGGCATAGCGGATGCTCATCCGTTCTGCCCCGTGGGAAAGCTCCGCGTAGTTGGCACAGGCGCGGGGAGCCAGCAGTTTCAGATACTCCCGCCGCCGCTGCTGCAAAGCCTCACCCTGCGCGGCAAGCTCGGTGTTGAGCACCTCCAGCAGGGTGCGCTTTTCCGCGTAGGGGCGTTCCTGCCCGTTTGCGGAGTGGCGCAGCAGCGCATTTTTTTGTTGCAAAACCCGCACATAGCGGCGGTAGCTGGCCAGATACCCGGGGTACAGCTGGCACAGCGCAGCGTCCAGAAATTTGCGCCGCCCTTCCGGAGCCCCCTTGACAAGGCTCAGGTGCCCGGGGTCGAACACCACCGCCGGAAAGCTGCCCGCCAGTGCCGCCGCCCGCTTGGGCGCTGCGCCGTTCACCGCCGCATAGCGGCCGGGCTTTGCGGCCTCCGGGGTGCCCACGGTCATGCGGATGTGGGCAGGCTCGGCAGGCTCACAGCCCTCCGGCCGGTCCCGCTGGGTGTCAGCCTCCAGCACCGCAAATGCTTCTCCCCGGCGCACAAGCTCGGCGTCCTTGCCGCCCCGGAAGCTTTTGCCGCCGGTCAGCAGCCAGATAGCTTCCAGAAGGTTCGTTTTACCCTGACCGTTGTTGCCGCAGATGACGGTAAGCTCCCGGCCGGGCTCCAGCCGTGCCGCACAAATATTGCGATAGTTCTGTACTTCCAGCGAAAGCAGACGCATTTACTGACCCTGCCCGATCTCTACGCTCTGCCCGTCCAGCTCGATGACGTCTCCGGCGCGGCACTTTTTGCCCCGCATGGTGCACACCTCGCCGTTCACCTTCACGGCACCGCCCTGCACCAGCTCCTTGGCTTCGCCGCCGGTCTCGCACAGACCGGCAAATTTGAGCAGGGCATCCAGCTTGATAAACTCGGTATGAATGAGAATCTTCTGCATAAAACGCGCTCCTTAGTCGTTTTTAAAGCGTACCGGCAGTACCAGATACAAGAAATCGTTGCCCTCCACCGGCAGCACCTTCACCGGGCTCAACGGGCCGCTGATCTCCATGCGCACCTGCTCGGTGCGGGCGTTGCGCAAAGCGTCCAGCAGATAGCGGTTATTGAAGCCGATCTCTACCTCGTCGCCCTCACAGGCGGCGCTGAACTCGTCCACCACGCGGCCGAGGTTTGTCTGGCAGCGCACCACAACTTTACCCTCTGTAAAGGAGATGCGGAGGGGATTTTTTAAACGCTCTGTAATAATCAGAGAGGCACGCTCGATGGTCTCGATGAACTCCTTGGTGTCAAGGGTCACCCGGGTACGGCTGCCGGCGGGGATCACGTTGTGATAGTTCAGGAACTCGCCCTCGATGAGCCGGCTCATGATGGTGTAACCGGCAGCCATGAACACCACATAGCGGCGGTTGGCACAGATGTGCACCGGCTCTTCGTCGTCGTTGGGCAGCAGGTGGGCGACCTCGGTCATGGTCTTACTGGGCACGATGATGCGGATATCCTTTACCGCCGTCACCGGGCGTTCCACGATGGCCAGACGGTAGCCGTCCAGTGCCACCACAGTCAGCTTGTCGGGCAGGATCTCGAACAGCTCACCGGTGTGGGCGGGCTTTTTCTCGTCTTGACTGACAGCATATAACGTACGATCGATCATATCTTTCAGTACGCCGGTCTTGATGGTCAGGGTCTCTTCCGCTCCGGTATTGGGCAGCTCCGGGAAATCGTTGGCCGGCATGGACTGGATCTCGAACTGGACTACGCCGCTCTGGATGGTGGTCTTGCCGTTCTCGGCAGAGAGGATGCTGACCTGACCGGCGGGCATCCGGCTGATCATGCTGCTGAGCAGCTTTGCATTCAGCACTACCTCGCCGGCTTCCTTGACATTGGCTTCGATGGTGGTCACGATGCCCATTTCCAGATCGTAGCCGGTGAGGTTGAGCTGGAAGCCTTCGGCTTTCAGCAGGATACCTTC
>ENA-OXZM01000202-OXZM01000202.1-human-gut-metagenome-genome-assembly--contig:-NODE-202-length-10849-cov-4.992959_pt1 | contig 10849 bp, 7 predicted proteins | sample MGYA00243421_ERZ652806 | MGnify/ENA primary metagenome ERZ652806 (study PRJEB26926, sample SAMN06164517) | human gut metagenome | biome: ENVO:00009003; feature: ENVO:2100002; material: ENVO:00002003...
TCAGTGTCTCGTGGGCTCGGAGATGTGTATAAGAGACAGATACAACAGGATAGCGATGTTCTTCGCACCTGCACCTGTAATTTTGGCAGCGACCTCAAAGCCCTCCAAGCTCATTCGGACGATTTGTTCTGCCGCTTCGCCGCCTGTGTTCATTCTTCATCAGCTCCTTTCTTTGCTGTTCGTGTTCGTCTGCCCGTATCGTCTGCAATTTTTCCTTGAGGGTATCACTACGGGCGGAAATGCCCTCGCACAGTCTGACCTCCTTTCGGATAATTTTCAGCCGCCCCGAAATATCGGAAAGCTCTGCCTTGACCGCTTCCTTTTCTTCGCCGCTTGTTCTGCGGGATTTAGAGTAAAGCTCCTTTCTCTTCTGAAGCAGGGCAGACATCTCCGTTTTCAGAGAGCCTTTATATGAACAAAGCTGCTCCGCCGTATCAATGTGATTGCGGCAAAGCAGCCTTGTTTCCTGTGTGATGGCTTCCATCTTCATAAGGTCGTCCTTTAAGAGATAATGAAGCCGTGCATAATTTTGTTTTCTGCCTTTTGGCAGGATACCGAGCTTGTAGCAGTAATGGAGATACAGTCCACGCAAGCCACCGATTTTCTTAGCGTTCTTCAATGAACCTTTGACTCGATAGACCTTGACCTGCGGCTGTGGCTCCGAGAAGCTCTGGAATTTGACCGAATAGGAATTTTCTCTGATACGCTCCATAATCCTGTCATTGGTGTATTCCTCTCCGAGCTTATAAAGCCGCTTGGGTCTTTGCCAGCCCTTGCCGATAATCGTCCAATACTTGCGGTTGGGGTCAAAGTTTATGCGGTAGCCCATTTCTGCCAACTGGCGGTCAAAGTCTTTCAGCGTGAATGATTTGCTGATAGCTTCATCCACCGCTTGTCTGGCAACATTATCCCTCGTGGGTCGCCCCTGCTTTTCGGCTTGGTAAAGGGCGTAGGGCTTTTTCTTGCCGCTTGGGTGTTCGATGACAGACAGGGCATACTCACGGCAAAGCTCATCGGAACGCTGACGGAGCAGCCGCAGATTTGCTTTGTTGTCGTGATAGTGCATACCATCGGCAAAAGAAACAGAGTTCACAACAAAGTGATTATGCAGGCAGTCGGTATTTAGGTGAGTGGCAACGATGACTTGAAATCTGTCGCCCCACATTCGCTCGGCAAGTTTAACGCCCACTTCGTGAGCCTGCTCTGGCGTAACCTCACCGTGCTTGAAGCTCTGAAAACCGTGGTAGCAGACAATCTCGCTCATATCGTTCCACCCCGCTTTGGTAATCATCATTTCATCTCTGGCGGTGGTCGGGTCGCAGTTTACGCCTGTGACAAAGAAACGCTGTTCGGTCTTATCCTTATTGGTGGCATATTCCATTACATCAACCATCACCTGCAAATCCGCATCGGTGTATTTGGAGTTGACGGTCTTTTCTGGGTTTTCGGCATAGTCGATTGGGTGGTCAAGCCTGCCACGCACATCCCATATCTCGCAGACCGCCATTACGATGACCTGCGTGGAAGCAGATACCTTTTGCGAATGTCAATCTGAAACTCGTGCCATTTCCTTGCTTCCTCACGGAGCATCGGGGTATCCACAAAGCCGAGGGCGTTTGCCTTGACCGCAAGCTGATTGATACGGTTTCCAATGGCGGACAGCTCACGCATCATTTTATAGAACTCTGGGTCGGGCTTTTCGCAGAGCTGATAGCCCCTTACCATTTCTCTTAAAAAGGCTTCTTTTGAGCGACCCGATTTCCGCACAAGCTCATTAAGGTGTTCGGCTTCCTCCTCAGTCAGACGGAAAAGTATCTGCACATTTCTTTTTCGCATTGTCCACTTCCTTTCTCTCGGAAAGTCTGTTTATCTGCAAGCAGCACATACACGCAACGCCGAACAGACCGCCGAGCATTGTGCCGATAATGAAAAATAAGAACTCACTCATTCTTGAACTCCTTTCTGTTCTCACGGGGTATTAGGGGCTGACCCCTAACAAGCGAATTTGGCTAACCAAATTCAGTGCTTGGTAAGACATCTCATTCTTCGCAGTCGTCCTCATACATACACTCACCGCACACAGGGCAGAAGTACGGGCAGTCCGAACAATCTTCATTTTCCTGTGGTGTATTCTCGCCCGCACCGTCAAGCCCGTCCTCTCTCTGCTCGGTAATATCGGCTTCGCCGCAGACAAAATCATCATCGGTAAAGTTGATAAGGTCGGTATCGAACAGGATAATTTTTGTCTTTTTCTTTGCCTGTTCGGGGCTTTCCGCATAGACGGAAACGGTCTTTCGGTAATGGGCAGTAAGGGTTACATCATACTTTTTCAATGGTTCATTCCTCGCTTTCAGCACTAAATTTTGATTTGGTTTCGGTGTCTTTCTGGTGAGAATCTACTACACAATCAACGGGAATCACTCCTTTCACACTTGGGCATAGGTCTTGCAATTTCCAGATAGGACAACAAAAAATCGTTGAAGTCCTTGCCGACAGGCGGTGGATCATCAACGATTTTGTAGTCTTTCTGCAACAGTTCTTTCAAAGTAGCGGTACAAAGCCTGCCTACCTTATCATTATCCAGATGCAGAACTATGGTCTTAATTTGTGGATTGACACTCAAAAAAGTTGTGAGGGCTATGGGAATTTTGCTGTCCTTCATCTCTTTCTTTGGCTGATACACGCCCGAAAGAGAAAGCAGACTTTCCGATTTGTAGTCCTTGCCCTCGCATTTCAGATAAGTGGCATAGGACAATAAATCAATGGCGGCTTCAAATAAATGCACGGTATCCGCAGGCTTCTTTGCCAGAAGTCGGAACGAATACCGCTTGTCGCTGCCCGATGCGTCCTGCTTGAAAGTGCTGCCGAGAGTGCTTCGCAGGGCGGCATATTTCGGTGTTCCGCTTTCATCTTTGCCGATAAAAACAGCATTGTGGTAATCGGCACTCTCATAGAGCGTGCCGTCTGCAATACACTCCTGTATAAGATGATAGTCAATACCACGCCCAAAAAGATACTGTATCACTCGGTTACAATCCTTATTCTTTGGCGGCAGGAGCAGGACTTTCGGTTCATCTTTCTTGGGAGCAGGGGGTGGCTTCCAGTCCGCCATCGTCTGCCCTGTGAGAATTTCCACGGCTTCCACAAAGTCATATTCCTTGACCTTGATGAGATAATCAAGAGCAGAATAGCCGCCGAAACCTCTCGACCACCAATACCATTTACCGTTGGAAATCTTCAAGCTGTCGTGTTCTGCGGTACAGTACACATTGCTTGTGCCTTTGACCTTAACAAGATTGCTCGGCTCAAACTCACGCAGATAGGATAACAGGTCAATCTGGCGTACCCGTTCAAGCACATCTGGGTCAATCTGCACGTAGGGTCGGTTAGTTCTCAATGGATAAAATCACCTCCAGAAATAGAAAAAGCCGAGGGGATTTCGTTAAATGAAAACCTCTCGGCTATGTAAAATATAGTTCTTTTAGAATGAAAAAAGCATCCCTTTTTCTGTTGCGATATTATAAATCCATTTGTTACCCGTATGGCTTACCAAATTACTAATATTCGCAATTTCCTTAATTGTTTTTTCTACAAACTCTGAATTATGCAACTTATAATTTTTTGCAAAGCAATCGCAGCACTCCTGCATTTTTGCATCGGCAGGTGGAAAAAGAGCCATTGGAACATCTTTTGCATCTAAACGACCCTTGATATTACCTCCCGATATTAGGCTTGCATTACCGTCACGCCCTTTACCTGCTATGAGAAAATAGAACGGCAAGGCTAATATAGCATCACAATTTGTATCGGCTACTCGCTTATAAAATGCTTTTATAATATCAAGTAAATCATCGGTAGTTAGGCAATCTTTATTTGTCGCCTTGTTCAAATCTATTGAAATAGCCTTTTCAATAGCTGCGTTACCTGCACTTGAAAAAGCTAAATGGTCATTTATCATAAGGACTTTGTCTAAATCATCTGACAAAGTTTTCCCGTCAATACTTGACCCTCGCTTATCGCCTGCAATAATTATACGGTTATTTTCTTTTATTCCAAAGATAACACTCACAAACTGTCACCTCCTTACTGATTTAAAAATCATACCACATTTTTATGAATTTTTCCACCTCTGCGGCTATGTAAAAGCGGCATCAGCTCCACGCCAATGCCGCCGTTCTCGGTTATAAAATTCCTGCCTTTTTGAGATACCCAACGCTGTCATAGCACCCTCTGAAATAGATTGCTTCCTGCTGCATATCGCTGAGCCTGTTCCGAAGCTCCAAAACTTCTATCAAAGCCTTACACTCCTGCTCGGATAAATCACTCGGCTTTTCCGTATCCAAAACTGCCATCACTTTGGGATACTCCTTGTAGAGTTCCTCTATCCTTTCCTCTGTGGAACGGTATTCTGGATTTTCTTTGGGCAGCTTTGCGATAACGGAGCTTAGATATTCAGCAAAGATGTTGCTATGCACATCAACAAAGGTTTCAAATCTGAAATTATCAAGCACACCTTTCACCTCCGACATTTACTAATCTACACCTATTATACTTCCCAGAAATCAGCAATACAAATATGCAAACCGCATTATCTCTCCCGACTTGCACATTTTCTTTCGGGCTGTTCTTTTGCCTGCTCTGGCTCGGTATCCATAACGGAAGTATCTTTTTCATTCAGATTCAGCTCAATGTTAAGAGCGTTCAGCCGTTCTGTTTTTTCTTTCAGCTCATCTTCAAAGGCAAAGGGCTTCTTGATTTCCTCCTTTGCGGTTTCAAGCTGTGCGATAGTTTCCGCCTTTTTGGTCTTGGCAGCTTCCAGTCTGGCGGGGAGCTTTGACAGCTCGTTTTCAATTCGGGTCAGATTTCCGAGGGCATCAGCACCTAAATCTACCTTATGCTTTGCCTTTCCGCAGAGGTTCATACAGTAATGGGCATTGACAGTATCATAATAAATCTCCATTCGGAAACCTCGGTAGCTGCCGATTTCGGTAGGTGCGGACATCGGATAATCCTTGCAGATTGCAAGGAGCATCTCGCCTGCGTCTGCCTTTTCGGTGTAGGTCACTCCTTTTAATGTCATCGAGCAGAACTTATCCTCACCCTGCGGCTTGTGCTGCTCAGCAAGAGCTGCATCATTTTCATATCCTGCAATGCGTTCCTCATACTCTTTAATGGTCTGGGGATAGTATTTCAGCACCCTGTCCTCAAGGTCGTAATGTTCGGAAAGATAACTCTGCTTTAACACTCGGAGCTTGGAAACCTGTATATCCAAATCCATCTTTTCCTTAAAACGGGCATCGCCTGTGGCAAGCATTTTAACCTCCGCAAAGGACAGGGCAACCTCGTCCACATCTTCGGCAGAGCGTACAGGGCTTTTGCTCGTCATTATCTGGCTGATAAATTTCTGCTTGCTCTCCACCAACTGATAGAGGTAGGCATCAAAAGTTTGCTCGGTCACATAGCGGTAAACCTCCACCTCTGGGAACATATTTCCCTGCCGTTCAATACGCCCCTGCCTTTGTTCAAGGTCGGAAGGACGCCACGGACAGTCAAGGTTATGGATTGCTATGAGCCTGTCCTGCACATTCGTACCTGCTCCCATCTTAGGAGTAGAGCCGAACAGCACACGGACTTCGCCGCTTCTGACCTTGCCGAACAACTCTTTTTTCTGTGCATCGGTGGTCGCTTCGTGGATAAATCGTATCTGCTCCGCAGGAATACCACGGGCTATCAGTTTCTCCCTCATATCGTCGTAGACATTGAAAGTACCGTCATTTTTCGGGGTGGACAGGTCGCAGAACACAAGCTGTGTCGCTTTGGTATCGGCGTGTTCCTCCCAGATACGGTACACATTATCCACGCAGGCATTGACTTTACTGTCTGGGTCATCTGGCAGCATCGGGTCAATCATTCTCTGGTCAAGAGCCAGTTTCCGTCCGTCATTGGTTATCTTGAGCATATTGTCGATATTAGGCTCGACAAGCCTTGCCCTGACTTTCTCAGCCCGCTTCGCAAGGGAAGCTACCATTTCGGTCTGTATCTCACTCGGCTTGGTCTTAATATTGTGGTAATTGACCGTTGGCACAGGGAGCTTTAGCATATCGGCGGTCTGTATATCCGCCACCTCACGGAACATCTGCATCAGCTCTGGCAGGTTATAGAACTTGGCAAACCTTGTCTTGGCTCGGTAATTCGTGCCTTCGGGTGCTAATTCCAGAGCTGTAACCGTTTCTCCAAAGGTGGAAGCCCAACTGTCAAAATGCTGCAAACCGTTCTGTGCAAGGGTGTCATACTGCAAGTACCTCTGAACGGAGTACAGCTCAACCATTGAATTGCTGACAGGCGTACCCGTTGCGAAAACCGTGCCACGGTTGCCCGTGATTTCGTCCAGATAGCGGCATTTCATAAAGAGGTCGCTTGATTTCTGGGCTTCGGTCTGGGCGATACCACCTACATTTCGCATCTTGGTGTAGAGGTACAAATTCTTGTAAAAATGGCTCTCATCAATGAAAAGCCTGTCAACGCCGAGCTGTTCAAAGTCGATGACCGTATCCTTACGCTTGGTGTCATTGAGTTTTTCGAGCTTCGTCTTGATTGCTTTTCGGGTTTTCATTAGCTGTTTGACCGTGAACTGCTCGCCTTTGGAAGCCTGCACATCGTCAATGCCACGCTCAATATCATCAAGCTGCTTTTCCAACTGCTCCCTCTGGCGTTCTATGCTCATCGGGATTTTTTCAAACTGCGAATGCCCGATAATGACTGCATCATAGTCGCCTGTGGCAATCCTGCCGCAGAACTTCTTGCGGTTTCCTGTTTCAAAATCCTGCTTTGTTGTAACAAGGATATTTGCACTCGGATAGAGCCGTAGATATTCGGAAGCCCACTGACCGACAAGATGATTCGGCACAACAAACATAGATTTCTGGCATAAACCGAGCCGTTTGCTTTCCTGTGCGGCAGCTACCATTTCAAAGGTTTTTCCTGCTCCCACCTTATGGGCAAGGAGCGTACTGCCGCCATAAAGGATATGGGCGATAGCGTTGACTTGATGGGGTCTAAGTGTGATTTCTGGGCTGATACCTCCGAAAGTGATATGGCTTCCGTCATATTCACGGGGTCGCACAGAGTTAAAAGTGTCGTTGTAATAACGGACAAGGCGGTTTCGCCGTTCTGGGTCTTTCCATATCCAATCCTGAAACGCCTGCTTGATGACTTCTTGCTTCGCCTGTGCCGCCGTGGTTTCCTTTGCATTGAACACCGCTTTTTTATTGCTGTGTTCGTCATACACATAATCAAAGATACGGGTGTCACGCAGATTTAAGGTGTCCTCAATAATACGATAGGCGGAAGCCCTTTTCGTACCATAGGTGCTGTCCGCCTTTACATTCCCCATATCGGAGCTTTTATTCTCTATGAACCAGTCTCCGTTTATCGGGGTGTATCGTACCTTTAATCTTCCTGCGACATAGCTTGACGGAGTTAAAAGCTCCATCACAAACCGCTGTATATCTTCCTGCGGTATCCAAGTCGCACCCAGACGGACAGAGATTTCCGCCGCCGAGAGGTCTTTGGGAATGACCTTTTTCAAGGCATCCACATTGACTGCAAGCTCTGGGTCATTCTTCGCAGCAAGCTCCGCAACCGTCAGCTTGTTGCGGACATTTCCCGACAGATACTCGTCTGCGGCTACATAGGAAACAGGCTCACAGTTCGGTACTTTGAAGATAACACCTTGTAAATCCTGCACAAGCTCAGCCTGCGTTTTGCCTGTGAGCTGCTCCATATAAGGCAAATCAACACGGGCTTTCTCCCCGATAGAGAGGGCAAGGGCTTCACTTGCTGTTTCAACCGAAGTTACTTCTCGATGGGGCTTAATAGTCCGCTTCGTGAACATATCCGCTTTCCGTTTGAAGTTGCCCTCATCATCAAGCACCTCCAGAGAACATAAAAGGAAGTAGCTCTCGTCTGAAGCAAAAGCAAGATAATTTCCTCGGCTGTTGATTAGACCGTATTTTGCGGTATAGGCATCATACAGACGGTTGAGGTTTTCCTGCTCGGTGCATATCATTTCCTCTGGGTAATCCTCGGTCTGATACTCAATGAGCTTACGCACACAGTCACGGATTTGGATAAGCCCTTTGATACGGTTTTCTGCGGTCATCGACACAGAAGCAGGTTGCATACGGTCGTTCTCTCGGAAATAAACCTTGCCGTCCACCAGAGTAAAAGAGAAATTACGCACATTCGGGTCAGCAGGAACGGAAAGCTCCTGCTCATCGGAGATTTCATCAACCCTATTATCAAGCTCTGGGATTTCGCCGTTTATCCTCTGAACTGCATTGGACAGAAGCTCGGAAAGTGGTATATCCTTACGGGCTTTACAGACAGGCTCGAAAGTACCAAAGCGTGTGTTTTCCATCTTTATCTCGCCCAACACCATTTCGGGGTGTTCGACAAAATATCTGTTCATCGTAACACCGTTTTCGTCCGTATCAAGGTGTACCCAGTCTGGCTCTATATCCATCACTCGGTCACGCTTTTGCAGGATAAGAATATCGCTCGTGACCTCCGTGCCTGCGTTTGCCTTAAAGGTGTTGTCTGGCAGACGGATAGCACCTAAAAGCTCGGCTCTCTGGGCAATATACTTGCGTACCTCTGGACTTGCTTTATCCATCGTACCCTTTGAGGTAATGAACATCACAACGCCGCCGGCACGGACTTTATCCAGAGCCTTTGCGAAAAAGTAGTCGTGTATGAGAAATTTCTGGGCGTTGTATCGGCTGTCATTGACCCTTATCTCCCCAAAAGGCACATTACCGAGGACTACATCAAAATGGTCGTCTGGGAGATTTGTTTTCTCAAAGCCCTCAATGGCAATGTTCGCTTTTTGGTAGAGCTGCTTTGCAATCCTGCCTGTGAGAGAGTCGATTTCCACGCCGTGGAGCTTGCTGTTTTGCATACTTTCGGGAAGCAGACCAAAGAAATTGCCTGTACCGCAGGACGGCTCCAAGATATTGCCCTGTGAAAAGCCCAGGCGGTCAAGTGCGTCATACATCGCCTTGATAACAACAGGCGGCGTATAAAAAGCGGTCAGCGTTGACTCCATAGCGGCACGGTATTCCTCTGGGGATAGGCTGGCATATAGCTCCTTAAATTCCTCCGCCCACGCCGCATTGTGTTCATCAAATGCCATAGAAAGACCGCCCCAACCGACATACTGAGATAAGACCTCCTGTTCTTCGGGTGTGGCAAGGCGGTTTTCGATTTCAAGCTCGTGCAGCAGGTTGATTGCCGCCATATTGTTACGGAACTTTTCTTTTGCTCCGCCGACACCGATGGCGTCATCGTTAATACGGAAATTATGACGGTCTGTGGCAAGAGTTTCCGTTTTTTCTTCGGGTGGTACGGTTTTTTCCTGTTCCAATAGCTTTTGGATATAGCCGATTTTCTCCACTCGGTTTATCGGAAAGCCCACATTGTTCTGGAATGTGATGTCACGCAGGGACACATCACCGCTGATTTTCCCAATGCTCTCAATGAGATATTTACGGTTATCTATGATGATTTCCCTGCCTATGAGGTCATCTGTGGATTGCTCCATTTCAATGACAGGAGCTTCTGAGCCATTCACTTTATCGGCATTCGCCTGTGGTTTTTCTTCGGCTTCCTCGGCTGTCCTGTACCAATCACTTTCGGTAGCCATAATCTCATCAAGGAGCTTCTCGTCCTCTTTGGTCAGCTCGGTGTGCTGTTCCAAGAATGGGATAAACTCACCTCTGCCACGGAGCAGGCTTTCTCGGTCATCTCCATATAGCTGTTCGCCCTTTGGCGATAAGGCATAATCGTAAAAATTCTTAATGTGGGCAATTAAATCGCCCTCACCATCGCCAATATCAAACCGCCCTTCATAGTTAAATTCCTCGCCGCCGATAACAGCCTTGATAACAAAATCGGTCTTGTGATACCACCCGATATTTTTATCGCCCTCACGCTCACGGTGCTGTTTCTCGTCCAAAATACCAAGCAGCTTATTCCCCAGAGCAAAGCTCAAATCCGTATAGCGGTCATTAAGCTGTCTGTCATAAAAGGCAGGGTGTTCGGAAAAACCGATAGAAAACTGTATTCCGTCCTGCTTTTTCTCGGACGGTGTTTCTGTCCTCTGTTTCTCGGTTACGACCACTTTCAGATGGTCATTTGCAGGATTTTCCGTTAGCTTTTCTTCAAAGTCGGCTCGGCTGTATTCCTGTCCCAAGATAGGAAACTCGGCATTTTGCAGATAAACCTTTTCCTCGGTAAGTGTTGCAATCTCATATTTATCCGCACCGATATACACCACATCGCCCTCATTGTAGAGGTAGCAAAGTGGGTGCAGCTCCCTTAATTCCTCGGTAAACTTCCACCCATTACTGCGGCTGAAAACCGAGGTCGTTTTCCATTGTACCTGTGCAAGAAAGTCTATGAGCTGTTGAACGGTTGAGGGGTCGGATAAGTGCTGTTCCATTTGCTCGGCGGTAACATCTGCAAGGTCGCTTCGTTCCACAACAGATAACAGGTCTTTTTCGTACCTGTCCAAGTCACGGATAAAGTCAGATAGCCGCAAAGCAAGGGTATCCCGTTTGTCGGCAGGCGGCAGGTCACGGTGGGCGTCGATAAAACGCTGCCTTGCTATTTTCCTCTGGGTGTCAATCTCATATTGAGGGGCTGACACGCTCTCCAGATAATCGGCATAATGGTCTTTTTCTTTCGGATTGAGATAGCGGTTATCCTTAATCAGCTCACGCAGACGCTTTTCAACCTGTGACCTGTCTCTTATACACATCTCCGAGCCCACGAGACACTGAGCGATCTC
>ENA-OXZM01000217-OXZM01000217.1-human-gut-metagenome-genome-assembly--contig:-NODE-217-length-10486-cov-3.338223_pt1 | contig 10486 bp, 9 predicted proteins | sample MGYA00243421_ERZ652806 | MGnify/ENA primary metagenome ERZ652806 (study PRJEB26926, sample SAMN06164517) | human gut metagenome | biome: ENVO:00009003; feature: ENVO:2100002; material: ENVO:00002003...
ATTCGTCGCCAGCGTCAGATGTGTATAAGAGACAGGTGCGTTGTATGCCTGTCCGACAAAGAAGTGCGCTGTTTCAACGATTTCTCCCTTGTCAGGAAGGTTTTCCGGATCAGCGTCCAGATACATTTCTTCTACATCAACGTGCCCTAATACACGTTCCATCTGCCATCCCTCCGTTCACTCCAGATCCTTGAGCACTTTAACCGCGACGCCTTGAATCTCGCAATTATCAACGTAGATGTCGTCCATACGAGAATTCTCCGGGTGTAGACGGATTCGATGCTTTTTGGGTTCTGGATAAAATCTTTTGAGTGTCGCTTCATCCTCCATGAGGGCAACGACAATCTGACCTTCGTCTGCGTAGTTTTGCTGCCGAATCAGAACGAGATCGCCGTTATCAATACCTGCTTCGATCATCGAATCACCGTAGGCGCGGAGAATGAAGAAATTGCCTTTGCCGAATAGTGCGACAGGAAGGCGGACGTATTCCTCGATGTTTTCCTCTGCAAATTTCGGAATGCCGCAGGCAATGGTGCCGAGAACGGGGACTCGGATTGCTGCTGCCTTCGTTTTTGTAGAGGTCATCGTGCGGTAACCGGAGTAGTCAAGAATGCCATCATCACACAGCTGGGCGATGTAGCGCTGCACCGTGGCCTTTGACGATCCGACCCCATCTGCTACTTCCTGCATAGTGGGCGAGATACCGGTACTGTCTGTGTAGTCACTCACGAACTTCTCGATAGCCGCCATCAGGGTCTTATCTTTGCTTCTCATGCGAAATTCCTCCTAAATGAAACCTGTGTCTCATTTACAACTTAATTATACTCACGACGGTAGAATGCGTCAAGGGGTTTGAGACAAAATTCCCGGTTTGCAGCTTTGGAGTAATGATTTCATTACGCTGCTGGCAATGATAGGCAAACGCCATGCAGTACATACCACATGGCGCTGCCTTATGAAGTTGAGGCTCTAAGGATTATCTGGCGTTGACTTTAGAAGCAGCCTCCGCAGCAGCTGCAGCCTGCTTTTTGGCCGTCCATCCACCCTTGGGCACTGGGGCATACGCCTGCTCCAACGAGTAGATAATAACTTTTTCTTCACCGAAGATAGCGCCGGGAACATTCCAGCTTTCTTCGGGTGCCCACTGCATGACCCTCCGCACCGCATTGGCTGCCGGGGCACAGCTGATCTTGATGGGGTATCGCTGTTCACCAGCGGGCTTGGAGAACTTGATCGCCTGCGGCGCATCTGCCTTGCAGGCCTTGATGGCGAACTGCTTGCCTTTCTCTTCGACGAAGAGCTGGATGTATTCCGGGTATCCCAGATCCACAAAGGTGGCTGCATTGAACTTGATCTGGTTGCCGTTCATAAAGGTGGCAACGGAGTCGGTGCGAGAGGTGATGAGCTCTACGAGCTTGAATTTTTCGAGTACGGACATATTAGTTTTCTCCTTTGACTTTAATAATTTCGATGTGATCTGCCATAGCTGGCGTTGCGGCTTCTGCCGCAGGTGTGGTCGAGTAAAAAATACGCGCGATGTCGTCTTCATCCCAATCGAGGTCGATCTGAGTGAAACCGGTAAGACAACCTTTCAGGACGATTCTCGGCTTCGTCCTGCGGCCGCGTCTTTTGCGATAGTATTTCTCGGCGATCATCTGCTGCACCCGATCCCAATCTGATTTCAGAATAATGGGTTCATGGTGCCCTTCAATGAAGTACTGCGTCTTCTGTCCCGTGTTCTTGATGGCTTTATGGCTGAACACATCCACGGTCATTGTCTTCTGGCACAGGACATTGCCGCAGTATTTTTCATTCCGAAGTATTCCGAGCACGCCGCCACTGCTCCATACCGTCTGGTTAGTAGCAGTCGGAACACCACTCCGGGTTAAGATCTCGGCGATCTGAGGAGACGAGTAGCCGTTGAGGTACATATCATAAATGATGCGTACCAGTTCGGCTTCCGCTTCGACGATCTGCCACTTTCCGTCTTCGCCCATCTCATAGCCGAGAAGTGACCACGTCGGATAAATACCTGTGCCGCGTTTCCAGCGTCGGATGTACGACCATTTAAGGCTTTCGGATTTGGACTCCGATTCACCCTGTGCGAACAGGCTGATCAATCCCAGATATGTCTCGGACGTAGTATCCAGCGTGTTGATCCTCTCGGTTTCAAAGTACACGGCAACCGGATGCTCCAGCTGTTTTAGCATGCGGATCGTCGAAATGCAGTCCAGAACATTACGCGCAAAGCGGGTGACCGCCTTCGTGATGATCAGGTCGATCTTACCCGCTTTGCAATCCTCGATCATTCGATTGAACTCATCCCTGTGTTTTAGGGATGTGCCGGAAATTCCGCGATCTGCATATATACCTGCAAACTGCCATTCATCGTTGCCTCGGATGTAATCTGTGTAATTCTGTACCTGCAGCTCATAAGAGAGCGCCTGCGTGTCCATGTCTGTGCTGACACGGCAATAGGCGCACACGCGGAGCTTCGGCTTTTCATAGCCCTCTCGATCTGTGATGGCTGGGATTACCTGCACATCAACATGCTCTGTCAGTGACTGCCGAATTTTCTCGTTTCGCGTCTGCTTTCGCGTAGCAGGGCGCTCCTGTATAGCTCTGTCGATTTTAATCTTCTTCAAAATGCATCACCTCCCTCTGCGCCACAAATTTGATCGATTGCCGACATCGACCCTGACGCATGCGGAGGCGGCGCTACTTTATTATAGCGCTGTATATCAACATGTGGTGCGGTTTTACCACCACATCTTGCGCTACAAGGGTAAAAAAAGAAGGGCGATCGCTCGCCCTGCCTTTATTTCTCGTATGTTTTGATTATTTGCCAAAGTGCGGTTTTCTGCTCCGGTGTCAGTACTGTCCATTTATCAAAGAGTTCCCGCAGCTCCGGCGTAATCTCAATCATTTCGCCCTCTGCAAAAAACTGTGCCATGGTAATGCCGAACGCCTTGCACAATGCTTCCAATGTGACCATGCTCGGAGTGTTGCCACGGCGGTAGATGTTGGATACTGTGTTCGGCGATAAGCCTGCCTCTTTGGCGATTTTGTAATCTGACCAACCGTGTTGCTCTTGCAATTCGATCAACCTTTGACGGATGTCCACAAAACCACCTCACTTCCAGTATATATTCTATCACCACGTTTGGTGATGCCGTTAGAGCAAATGGGTGGAAGTAGTATCGCAAGTTATGGTGATATTTATACTTGAAACTTGCGCATTCAGGCGGTAAACTATATTTGGGAAATGTGGTGATCCTTATGTCAAACGAGCCTGAGCTCAGAATGCGCCGGGTATGCTTTACCGGCCACCGCCCTGAAAAACTGAATAAAAGCGAGGTTGAAATCGTAGCCTCGCTTGAACGGGAAATCCGCGCTGCTATCACAGACGGTTTCCAGACTTTCATCTCCGGTATGGCCAGAGGTGTTGACATCTGGGCTGCGGAGGTCGTCCTTCGTCTACGGGACAATGGCTCTCCGATTCATCTGATTGCCGCAAGCCCCTATCAGGGCTTTGAACGTGCATGGTCTCCAGCGTGGCAACATCGCTATGCTTCGGCTCTGGCCGGTGCCGATATCGTCCGTTTTATTTCTCCGCAGTATGATCGTGGCTGCTTCCAACGCCGCAATGTATGGATGGTCGACCACGCCGGTCGTGTGATCGCCGTCTTCAACGGTGAGAAGGGCGGGACGAAAAACACGATTGCTTATGCCGAACGGCAGCATGTTCCCGTAATCTATATTCCGTAAAATCCGCACTTACAAAAACACCTCGCAGCCGTTGTGACTGCGAGGTGTTTGCTATTTGTTTAGGGCTTCCATTAAGCAGCAATGACAACCGCGTTTTCCTTCACTTTGTTGATCGCGGCTAGCAACGCTGCACGAGTACGGGCATCAAAGAGCTTTACAAAGCTGATCGGCTTGTCAAAGGGCGGATTCTGCAGCTCGGTAACATTCTCCATATACCCATTCTGCTCGATGTGGTTAATGATCTTATGCACAAAAGCGATCTGCTTCTGGTTCAGCGACTGGTCGTTTATGAACTGCGAAAAAGCTTGCATTGCTGCTTCGTGATCCAGCTTGGCGATTTTACGGATCAGCAAGCCGAATGGCGTATCACCATATTCTCTTTCATAGTCTTCTTTGCTGCCCAATTCGCTAGTCAGCACATGCTCCAGCTCGCTGTAATCAGCAGCCGAGAGGGGGATGTTGTGTGTCAGCTTATAGATGGCAAGCGCATTTCCGTTTTCGTTGACATAGCGATTGACTTTGGCGCGATAGTCTTCGAAATCATATCCCGGCTCCATCGGGTCGCCCTCTTTCTGATCTATAATTGGGTCAGATAGCCGAGTTATAATCGGTTTTCGAGGGTCAACGTCATTCAGGAACTTTATCAGCTCACGGAGCTCCTTCCGCACTCGCTCATACAGCAGAACGTCGTTTGCATCCCAGAAGGCGTCGGTGTTGACCTCCTTGATGATCGGCAGTTTCGCTTTTACCTGCGGGATGCTGACCTTGCGCTCCAGCAACGTTCCAATATCACGGAGCTGTTTCTGTGCATTCTTAAGCGAGGGCATCTGCTCTATCTGGGCAATCACCAGACCGTACATGAAGTTATCGAAGCGTTTTGCAAATTCGTCGTTGTCATCCAAGTGAACGATTGGCGCAATCTGCTGCATCAGTTCACCCTTGTCGCCTTCACTAATGTAGTTGAAAGCCCCGGGCTTCTTATACTTTTCAACGCTTTGTATGTGCATCCGCACGGCGATGAGATCGGTGTTCAGCGCCAATACCTGAGAGTAGCATGTCTCTACAAGCTCGGATCTCCATCTCTGATAGTCGTCCCCAGCAAATGCGCTTTCCTGCAGCGCCACCGCAATGCGGATCTGCTTCCCAAATATGTTCTCCGACAGCGTCTTCGTCTCGCGGGACTCAAAGCCCTCTTTGTGAGCGCGGAAGTATTCAAAGTTTCCGCAATAGTCAAAGATGAGGAACCGTCTCTTTGCCGTGTATTCGCCGTCAATCTGATCGATGCAGGTGAGCTCCTTGCTGAGACGAGTACCACGTCCGATCATCTGCCAGAATTTCGTCTTTGACCGCACCTTTTTAAAGAACACGAGGTTGACGCATTCCGGCACATCGATACCGGTATCCATCATATCCACGGAAACTGCTATGATCGGGTCTTTCTCTGGAATTTTGAAATCGTCAATGATCGTCTGCGCGTATGTATCGTCGCAGATAACGCGCTGTGCAAATGTGCCACGGTATTTGGGGTACAGCTTATTAAACCGCTCCAGAATGAACTCTGCATGGCGCTTGTTCTGGGCGAAAATGATGGTTTTGCCCAGTCTGTCACCGCCAGCAACACGGATGCCGCGCTCCATCAAATCCTGAAGCACCGTGTCAACGGTTGTCTCGTTGAAAACGAATTTGTTCAGCTGTGCCGACGGAATGAAGTCAGGCATCAGACCGTCCTCAATAAAGTCTTCTTCATACCGTTCCTTATCCTCATCGGAAAGGTCGTCGTATGTGATACCTTCCTCTAAGAACTTTGTTTTTACCTCATAGTTATAGTAGGGCACGAGCACATGATCCTGATAGACTGCCGTCTCGTAGTCGTATGCATACGTCGGTACGCCGTGCTCCATTTCGAAGAAATCATAGGTATTGCGATCAACGTCCGTTTTAGGGGTTGCGGTCAGTCCGACCATGATCGCATCGAAGTACTCGAAAATCGCGCGGTATTTTTTGAATATGCTGCGGTGGCTCTCGTCGATGATGATGAGGTCAAAGTGGGCAGGGGTAAACATGCGTTGCCCATCTTTCGTCTTCATATCGTCTATGGCGTTCAGCATTGTCGGGTATGTCGAGAATACGATTCGTGCGCTCCGGTCATCTTTATTGGAACACAAATTGCACAGAGACATATCCGGCAGATAGTTTTTGAAATCATCCTTTGCCTGTTTCACCAGCGCCGTGCGATCAGCCAAGAACAGAATATTGGTGACGTATTTGCCGCGACTGAGCACATCGGTGAGGCTGGACGCAGTTCTGGTTTTGCCTGTTCCTGTTGCCATGACCAGCAGGTGCTTTCTAAAGCCTTGTCCGATTTGCTCGCATACTGCACGGATGGCTTCCTTTTGGTAGTAACGATCTGTGATCCTGTCATCGATCGGAATAGTCATCAGATCCTTCCGCTCGGTACGACGGTTCATCAACTTCTGCAGATCGTCTTTGCTGAATATGCCGCTGACTTTGCGCTGCGGGCTGCTCTGATCGTCCCAGAAGTAGGTTTCAAAACCATTGGTCGTGAACATCATGGGGCGACGTCCGAATTTTCTCTCCAGACAGTCAGCATACAGCACGGCTTGTTTTCGGCCTATGTTCGGGTCTTTGCTGGATCTCTTGGCCTCCACAACTGCGAGAGGTAAGCCGTCTTTCCCGAACAGCACATAGTCCACATATCCCATCTGCCCCAGCACACCTGCCATGCCTTCGACGGGATACTCTTCCTGAACGTCAGCATCTGCTCCGGAGAATTTCCAGCCCATCTGCTTCATGTCCACATCGATATAAATTTTGCGGGTCTTAAACTCGGAAAGGTCTGCTGCGACAAAGGTGCGCTCCTGCTGGTGCTGCTCCTTTGTTGCGGTGATCTGCTCGGACATCTGCTCGATCTTTTTACGCAAAGCCTCAATCTCTGCGTCCTTCTCACCGAGTAGACTCTCTTGCTCTTTTATTTTCTTGGTGTCGACGACAACCTTTTCGGTCGGAATTAGTGCCTCATCGAACTGCCGCTCTTCGTAATCAGCGCCATAGCAATAGTCCACCCATTGAATAAACTCAAAGAGTCCCTGTAGAGAAGCGAGAGCGTCACTGGCCTGTACACTTCGCTCCGTGTGAACGGCCAGATTGCCCAACTTAATGATAAACGGCAGTTTGCCCCATGTGTTGTAGTCCACCGCAAAACGGAAGGTCGGCTCGTGAATGAGCGCCTGCAGATTATCCTTGTAGGGCATCTGCATCGTTTTATCAGCGGAATACACCCATTTGACGGCTAATTCCAGAGCTTTTCTGCTGCCGACGGCGCACATGGCAGGCGCGGAAACATACACCTTTTCCGCCTCGATTGCAGCCGAGGCAAATAGTGCGTACTCCTTTTTATCTTTTAGAAATCCGAAGTTCGACATGTCATCCACTCCTGTCTGTATGTATTCGCTGCCGCTTGGCAGTATCTAAAGCTCAAAGAGCTGTAATATTTTGATTTGTCGGTCTGTTCGACGAAGGCTGCAAACCGCTCCTGCTGCGCTCTTGGCGGTACTGGAATTGTCAGCTGTTCAAGCAATTTGCTTCGTATTCCAGTAACGGTACTACCAGAAGACTTTTCAGCAATCTTTCTTTTGAACTCATCGGAAGAAAGTGCATACTCCAAATAGGCTGGTTCCAGCCGCTCGGTTTGCATCGTAATAATACGCTGTCCGATATAAAATTCCGTTTCTATGAATGGGATTCTGCACACATTTCCTAATGGCGCTTCGGTTGTAAATACTACATCTCCAATTTGCGGGAATCCGCGCGTCATCACTCTATCGTATGTCTCTTTCGAAATATACTCCAGCGTATCAAAGGACATGCGGTGCATCCTGATGTTCTTTGCCGTTATAAACGGAAGACCGCTTTCAACTTTTTCTGGTGTCTTGCCTCTATAGTCAATGAATGTACAGAGGTTTTGAAGGGTATCTTCAGCCTCCACACTGGCGAACAGTTCGATAAATCGGGACTTGACGAGCTGATCTAAGTTGTGTAGTTCCTGCTGCTGTAAATCAGTCAGTCGGCATATTTTATCCAACACTCTTACAACATAACGCTGTTCGTCCATATCCGGGACGTTTATCTCAATCTGCAACAAGTTCGCTTTGGTTAAACTCGGTATTGTTACTGTTGTGTTGAGCTGCTCAAAATCGAAATTGACGCAGAAATAGAACAGGTATTTGGGTAAGAGCACATCTCTGTGTGCAACGAGCCCGAAAGCGGTGTCAACATTCCAAAAGGGTTCATCCACAAAAATTGGGTTGTTGATGCTGCCTTTACGACCGATGACCACCGTCCCTGCATCACAAATGAAATCAGTTGCGCGTCCCATGACACCGCCGCTACCGTATATCGGATATTTCCCGTTTGCATTCTCTACTTGGCGCTGGTTACGCCCGTTTCGAATATCCAGTACGTCGGAGAATTTCATGCTGCCACCTCCATCTTGCCGCAAAGTTTTGATTTGTCGGTCTGTTCGACGAAGGCTGCGAACTGCTCCTGCAGCTCCATTGGAGGATACGGAAATGGATATGCCTTTAACTTATCCATCTGTATGCCGTCCTGTCCTGCGGTGCGCTTTGATAGTCCCTCAAGATATTCCAGCAGGCAGTCCTGCTTTAAGAACTGCCGGACAAATTCTCTGTTGCCCATTTTGGCGGTCGCCTTCATTAGCGCAACATTAAATGATCCTTCTATGCCTTTCAGGATTTGAAAGATAGGAGGCCCGTATCGGCCAATCATGATATCATCCGCCGTGCAAAAGCGTTTTGCCATCGTCTTTGGAATATAAGTGATGTATTTGTCGCTTTTGTAGTCTCGGATCTGAATCAGCCTGATATTATCTGGCGACGCTTCGTATTCAAAGAATTTCTTATCGGGTTGGCTACCACCTTGGAAGTCAATCACTTCACCGACAGTGTAACACGGGAAGCCTTTAGGGTTAATCACCGGATCACCGAACAGTTCGATAAATCGGGATTGGCAATCAGCCGATGTACTTTCTGTGGGAAATCTTTACATTGTTCTGATTTACCATTGCGTACTGCATTGTGGTGTCAATTTTGGCGTGACCAAGGAGCCGCTGCACCTGTTCTATCGGCATTCCTTTGTCGATGGCGCGTGTCGCCAGCGTTCTTCGGAACTTATGTGGATGCACCTTTGTGATGCCGAGCCTACGTCCCAGCTTTCGCAATCGCACCTCCACGCCACTGATCTCCAGCCTGTTGTATGGACTGAGCAGAGAAACGAATAGAGCGGGGTTGTCATCACTCCTGCTTTCCAGATAGTTTTTGAGGTGGATTTTGGTGCGGGCATCGAAATATACGGGACGTTCTTTGCTACCTTTTCCGAATACAACGCACTCTCTGTTCTCGAAGTCAATGTCGTCACGGTTCAGCCTTACCAGCTCTCCAACACGCATACCTGTGGAGGCAAGCAGGTCTATCATCGCCAGATCACGCAAACAACCACACTGATCGCGCATGGTTTCCAGCGCTTCATCCGTGTATGTTTCCTTAACGGTCTTGTTTGAACGGATTTTATGGATCCGGCGCACAGGGCTTTTTAATATGTAGTTTTCGTCCTCCAGCCACGTGAAAAAGCTGGACATGATCCTTCGGATGTTATCTATATTGCCTTTGCTGCACTGTGTTTGTTGCTGGTAATCAGAAAGATATCCTCGCAAATCATCCGTCTGCATGTGTGTAACATGGGAATCAACCGCGGCAAAAAGCCTACGAATTGAGGTTTCATAATACCTCAGCGTTTTCTCGCTGCATCCCTCAACCCGCTTTGCAGACAAGAACATTTCCAACAATTCAGAATTGGTTTCCTTGTCTGGCTGTTGAGCACCATCCTCATTAGCGGTGATTTGGACGTTCCAGAGAGCATGCTGCAGAACATTCTGCAGCTGCTCCATCTGGGCGTTATCCAAATAGGGGATCATTTGTCGCGTGATTTCGGAAATAAGTTGGTTTTTCATGCTAGTACACCTCTAATTTTATGTTGTGTACCAACATCCTGCACCGGCTCATTTAGCCAAAATACTGTTGCATCAGAGATTTTTTCAGAATCTCCAGTTCCTGCAGCCCTTTCTGCACTGCCAATTTTGATTTGTCGGTCTGTTCGACGAAGGCTGCGAATTGCTGTTGCAGCTCCATTGAGGGCACGGGAATGCGAATGCTTTCGACGATTCCCTTGGAGATTTCTTTAAATGTCGCGCCTCTGCCAAGTGAATTTAAGTATTCGACGTTCAATAGAAGTACGGTATACAAATATCGCGGTGTTATGCCTTCCCTGCAAATGATGTTTTTAAAGCCCTGATTGCAATAGAACGTATTTCCCGCAATAGCCACTTTACCAATCGGTGCACGGGAGGACAAAATTACCGTACCGACAGGCATTTCTTGTAATGAGCAGCTTTCCACACCCGCTTTTGTTAGTTTTCTTGCCGAATCGTAAATGTATCCGCTATCGCCATCCAATTCTGCGGGCGTGATCCAACGGTACGAGCCACCCCAGTATTCGTCATGATCTGTTTTCGGGGTAGCACCACCGACAACCGTCCCAATTTCCTTTATGGTAACCCATGATTCCTGCGGATGTGTCAAATCATAATCACCGAACAGTTCGATAACTGTCTCTTATACACATC
>ENA-OXZM01000249-OXZM01000249.1-human-gut-metagenome-genome-assembly--contig:-NODE-249-length-9764-cov-6.918838_pt1 | contig 9764 bp, 10 predicted proteins | sample MGYA00243421_ERZ652806 | MGnify/ENA primary metagenome ERZ652806 (study PRJEB26926, sample SAMN06164517) | human gut metagenome | biome: ENVO:00009003; feature: ENVO:2100002; material: ENVO:00002003...
TATAACACAAAATAAAAGTGACATGGTGAACTGATTGAAATGCTTCTGATTTTTGCAACAAATGATTGATTTAACGATAAGGAGATTTGATACGATGAGAACAATATTTGCAGAATACAATCCCAAGCGCAACAGTATTGATGTTTATACCTCTGTTGGCTATATGCTCCGCATTGACTGTTGGGAAGCTGAAAAGGACTTAAAAACCACATCAGGATCAGACTGTGCATTAAACGCACTCGCCATTGATGATCCTCTTGAATATGCAAGATTATATCTTGATGGAAATTTGCAGATGTGGGTAGATGCGGAAGACTCATTAGATATTTTTTTAATTTTAAACAAATACAACAGTTTAAATAACTATTAGCTACAATATTTCCGGAAAATTCATCATGGGATAAAGTTGGCTGGGTAATTTCAAATCTTTCCAAAAGTTTACACCCGCACTTTTCTCCATCCGACAGCATCTGTACAATTTCCAGCCGGTTCGCATCGCCCAAAGCCTTGCATATCAAAGCCACATCCATTGCATTCATATTGACACCTCACATTGATCATTGTCTATGTTCAACATAATATATACATAGATATTTGTCAATGTATGTATTTTAAAAAAGAGAATCAAGTTTTTGATTCTCTTCATACATTCATTATAGCTTTTATCATCCATTTTATTTGCCCCAAACAGCCGCTGCATTCGACCTTACAAGCAGTTCTTCCACAGGCAGACCAATCGGACAAATATCATGACAAGATAACGACTTCCCACATCCTTCAAAAAATCTCTTCTTATATTCAGCAGAAATCTCATTCAAATGAGTGCTTTCCTGTTCTTCATTCAGAATCCGAAATGCGTTGACTGCAGCAACAGTGCCTGCGAAAGTCCCATTTGCAGAGAAGTTAGGACACACTTCAAGGCAGCAGCCACACATCAGACAGCGTGCCGACTGGTATCTCGGTTCATGTGTCCACGAACTCATATAAGCTTCACTTTCAAGCCAAAGGTTCAGTTTTTTCAAATTTTCAAACAGATTTGACCGGTCAACGATCAAATCTCTTACAAGCGGAAATTTGCTTAAAGGTTCCAAGATGATTGTAGAACCTTTTAACGTATGTAGAAATGTAGAGCATGCCAACCTCGGACGTTCGTTAATCAGCATGGCGCAAGCCCCACATTTTCGCACCATACAGCTACATTCCCAGCTGATGGGAGTAACTATATTTCCTGAGTTATCTTTCAAAGGGGTTCTACTGTTCAATTCCTTTAGAACAGTGGCAACAGAGCTGTTTTTGCTTCCGTCATACTCAAATTCCTGCCAATAACTGTCTGATTTCTGACTCTCCTGCCGCCTGATTCTTATTTTATATACCAAGTGAATCACCGCCTTTCTGGAACAGGTACAAAGGAAATCTGTATCTGCTTTCCATCAAATCTGGCTACCGTTGTTTTAAGGTAATCATCGTCATTGCTCTTCGGATAATCCTCCCGCCAGTGTGCACCACGGCTTTCTTTTCTTGCAAGAGCACTCTTTAGAACTGCCATGCCAAGCAATGGAAGATTTCCTGTCAGCGCTTGTACCGTTTGAATCCCATTTAACAACGTATTCTCATTTCTGACAACGCCCATAGTCTCCTGCATCACTTTGTTTAATTGCTTTATTTCTGAAATTTGAGACGCTGGTGGAAAATCTATCTGTGTCGCACAAGATAGATCTACTACATCTGCCTGTTCGCATGCTGATTTTGCCGCAACACGTCCTCCGTATAACGCTCCTAACAGAGAATTTCCACCAAGACGGTTGGCACCATGATATTGGGCACAGCATTCTCCGGCAGCGTAAAGATTCTGAATCGGCGTTCTGTGCTGCTCATCCACCAGAATGCCTCCCATAAAATAGTGAATTCCCGGTAAAACAGACACCGGTTCCTTTCGTATATCTTTATGCAGATAGGTCATACAATCGTCTGCCAGACCAGATAGCTTATTTGAAATAATCTCCTCCGATATTTCCGTCATGTCAAGAAATACCTCTGATTCATGGCTGACCTTCCATATCTCTCTGGCGGTAATATCTCGTGGCATCAGATTTCCAAGCTCCGGGTATTTTTCCTCCATGAAATACCATTGTTTTCCATCTTTCATGGCAAACAACCTGCCACCTTCCCCTCTGGCCGCCTCGCTGATGAGCATGCGTTTTCCACCACATTTCACAGTTGTCGGATGATACTGGATCATCTCGCCATTTGCCAGAGGAACACCAAGCCGGAACAATTCTGCGGTGACTTCTCCTGTATTGCTCAGCGAACCCGTTGTATTTCCAAACAATCCGTGCATACCACCGGTGGCAACAATAACCGCATCCCCCGGTAATTCCACAGTCTCCTGACTGTATTCATCCCTGATTACGCAGCCACAACAAATATTGCCACACAGACGAAGTGTTAGGAAAGAATGATGGCTGAACCGTTCTACCATACCAGATGCTTCTTTCCTGCGAACAGCGTCTATCATAGCTGTCATGATCTGCTTCCCGGTATCGCTCTGTGCAAAAGCAGTCCGTTTCTTTTTCTGCCCGCCAAAATTCCGCAGATCCACATCATCATAGCCACTCATGTTAAATTTAACTCCAAGTTTTAGCAGCCAGTGCACCAGCTCCGGTGCTGCCTGTGTCATTCCCCAAACTGCATTTGGATCTGCCAGACCACATGCTGCCTTTATTGTATCTGTAAAATGTTCTTCGGGACTGTCGTTTTTATCTTTTGTATTCAAAGCTGCGTTGATACCGCCCTCCGCCATAACAGACTGTGCCCGCTCTGACGGAAGGGAGGAAACCAGTTTTACATTGCATCCATTTTCCGCTGCCTGCAAAGCCGCTGAAAGTCCTGCCAGTCCAGCACCTATAATAATAATTGTCTTACTCATAGATATTGCCACCCAATATAATATAAAATAACCGCTCCCGCTATAAAAAGAAGAAGCACCGAAAGGATCAAATAAATATCACTCCTTCGTTCTTTATAACTGATGATTCCCAGTGATACGAGCAATGGGCGGATATTGATAAAAATATGAACAAAGATTGCCGCTACGAACAAAAGCTGAGTTACCATCTTTACCGTTGTAAAAGGGAACAAAATATATGTCCCATTCTGCACCTTTCCAAACAAGCCAATATGGAATAACAGCAGAATCAGTATTGCCATCCCACTGGCTCGTCTCGCCCAGAATATGACGTTTTGTTTCAGATACATTTTTCCTGATTGCTTCGCTGTCTGTAAACTCTGAACTGTCAGGATGACACCAATCACCGTATGCACAACAAGAATACCAACACCAATCCATGCAAGAAGTTTCCCTGCACTACTTCCAACTCCGTTCAGCATAAAGCTGCCCATGATTCCATGAATCATAAAAATGAGAAGCATTAAAACAGACAAAATCGTATTCCATTTTCTCATAAATTCCCGCTCACCTCATTTCTTCGCTGTCCATGATCATATAGTCCATCTGTGTTAGCGTTGTAACGTCAATAAAATCATCCGATGCCAGGAATACATCATACTTTCCACTTACCACTCTTGATAGCATCATTGTGTTACTGTACTCTTTCAGATCTACGAAAAAACCGGCCTGTTTCAACCTGTCACAGAGTTTCTTAGCATAACTGACAAGCGGATAATCCGTCTCAGATACATATAACCGAAAACTAATGTCCGTTTTCATGAGATCTGTTTCATTTGTTTCCGAATCGTCCAGTGCCAATTCTTTTAATTTATTCCGGGTGTTCTCGTTGTCGAGACCATCTGACATCATATTAATACCGAGAACATAAGAGCCTTCCAACTGTGCGGAGGCTTGAGCCGCCTTTTTTGACTTCGGTGTTGCTCCTGTGACTGCATCAATCATAGAAGGCGGTGAATGTAAAATGACACCAAAACCTACAAGAAAAACAATCGTAACAACTAACAGAATCAGTTTTCGTTTCACATTCCCACCTCATTTCCTATTTTTTCAAAATTCTCATTGCGTTCAAAACAGCAATTATGGTAACGCCTACATCACCAAATACAGCTTCCCACATTCCCGCAATACCAAGAGCGCCAAGAATCAGGAACACACTCTTAATCCCAAGAGCAATCACTATATTCTGCATGACAATCTGTTTTGTCGCTTTTGCTACTTCAATCGCGTCCACCAGCTTAGACGGTTCATCTGTCATCAGAACTACATCTGCTGCTTCAATGGCCGCATCCGAACCAAGCCCACCCATTGCAATACCAACATCTGCACGGGCAAGGACAGGAGCGTCATTGATACCATCACCAACAAAAGCCAATTTGCTTCCCGGTCTCTTTTTACCATCTAAAAGCTCAACCTTTTCCACTTTTTGGTCAGGAAGCAGCTGTGCATAATATTCATCCAACTGCAATTCTTCTGCAACAGACTTCCCAATTTTTTCATCATCACCGGTAAGCATGACTGTTTTTTCCACACCGATATGTTTCAAATCAGAAATTGCTTTTTTGCTGTCCGGCTTTACTTCATCTGTTATCAAAATGCATCCGGCATATTGACCATCTACTGCTACATAAACCTTTGTACCAACTTTTTCACAGGCTGTGTACTCCACATGCTCTGAATCCATAAGTTTCGTATTGCCAGCATAAACTTTCTTCTTTCCTGCCATGGCACTGATTCCATATCCGGAAATTTCCTTGTAATCAGAGATAACTGATTGGTCAATTTCTTTTCCATAAGCAGAGAGAATGGATTTTGCAATAGGATGGTTAGAAAAGCTCTCTGCCTGGGCCGCATACTCCAGAACCTGTTCTTTTGAAAATCCATTTGCAGGCAGAATATCAGTCACATTGAAAACACCCTTTGTAAGTGTTCCAGTTTTATCGAACACAATAATGCTGACATTATTAAGCGCCTCTAAATAATTACTTCCTTTTACAAGAACACCTCGTTTAGATGCCGCACCAATACCTCCGAAGAAAGTCAGCGGGATTGAAATGACCAATGCACATGGGCAAGATACCACAAGGAAAACAAATCCTCTGCGAATCCATTCTGTCCAACCTCCACCAAGAAGGATCGGTGGCAGAATTGCCAGAATAGCTGCTAAGATTACAACAACAGGAGTGTAATAACGTGCAAATGTAGTAATGAAATTTTCTGTTGGTGCTTTTCTACTGGACGCATTCTCCACAAGATCAATAATCTTTGAAGCAGTAGATTCACCAAATGCTTTCGTTGTCTTAATCGTTAAAACACCCGTCTGATTCATACAACCGGAAAGTGCTTCGTCTCCTTTATGAACGCTTCTCGGAACCGATTCTCCAGTTAAAGCCCTCGTATCCAGCATAGAATCTCCATCCAATACCACACCGTCTAATGGGATTTTTTCACCAGGCTTTACAATAATAATCTCACCAATGGCAACACTTTCAGGAGATATGGTAATCAATTCTCCGTTCCTTCTGACTGTAGCACAATCCGGACGTATATCCATTAAATCTGATATAGATTTTCTGGAACGCTCAACAGCCAATGACTGGAAAAATTCACCAACTTGATAGAACAGCATAACAGCAACTGCTTCCGGATATTCACCAATGACAAAAGCACCAATCGTAGAAACGCTCATTAGGAAATGTTCATCAAACACACGTCCCTTTGAAATATTCCTCACAGCTTGCCATACAACATCTCCACCAAGAATAACATAAGAAACAATGAGAAAAGCTAACTCGATAGGCAGTGGCACTTTCGCAAAAACAGTCAATGCCATACCAATGGCATAGATTGCTGCACCAGTCGCTAAACGAACTGTCAACTTCTTATCCTCATTGTTATAGGATTCATTGGCCTCCTGCTTTTTTTCCGGTATATAAGATTCCTGTACAATTTCAGAAACTTCCACATCGGGCTCATGACTATGAACAATCGTTTCAATCTGACTGGCTATCGTATCTGCGGCTGTCTGAGTAACATTGATTGTAAGCGTCTGCTTCATCAGATTTACCACTGAGGATTGCACTCCATCCAACTCTCCGACTTCTTTTTCAATTTTTGCGGAACAATTTGGACAGTCCAACCCTTTTAATAGAAATATGCGTTTCATGATAATCTCCTTATAATTTGTTTAATTGTTCAATTACTCAACTATAATATTAAAAAATATTATTTCTGCCAAAGATGCTCAAATCCCTTGTCAATAATCTCTTTCACATGATCATCTGCCAGCGAGTAGTAAACTATCTGTGCTTCTTTACGGAATTTTACCAGATTCGCTAGGCGTAATGCCTTTAACTGATGCGAAATTGCAGATTTTGTTACCCCCAGTAGCACTGCAAGATCACATACACACATCTCACTCTGTTCTAGAGCGTGTAAGATTTGTACTCTAGTTCCATCTCCAAATAGCTTAAACAAAGAAGCCAACTGGATATAATCATCTTTTGGCTGCATCTTGGATTTCACATCATTCACAATATCCTCATGAATTACATCGCAATTACAAATATAAGACGTTTTTGACATATATTCACCTCCAAATAATAATAGTTGAACAATTACTCAACTATTATTATACTTATTTTTAAATTCATGTCAATAAGCTGATGTTAGTTCCCCATAAATTTTACAATTAAAACCAGCTCTTTATTCTTTTCTTAATCTTTTTTCCCAGTATACCGTTTTGGCTTTCTTGTCACACTTCCTGTAAATTCCAAGATTTGCAAAACCGGGAGCCATCTTAATCAAACAATGCTCTCAGCCACGCCCAAAGCCTCAAAATGATAACGCGGTTTGCCCACGCTTCTTTTGCCATACTCGATAGCTTCTTTCGGGCAATAGCAAATACAGGCCATGCAATGCGTACAATTTGACCCCCAGACAGGTTTATCCTTATCCAGACGGATGTTATTCAATGGGCACAGCTGCACACATTTTCCGCAGCCGATACAGGCATCACTTACCGTAAAAGCATCTGCCTTGACGATTTTCTTGTAGAAAATGGGATTTACCGCGCTGCTCATAAAGCGGTCATACAAATTATTTCGCGGTGCGGGAAATTCCATCCCATTACGGATACAGTCAATGATGCTCCGGATAGCGGGCTTTGCGTTCTCGACAATCGCTTTTGCTTCCTGCTTGTCCGGTGCTGAGAACAAAGCAATATAATTCTCCGGCATAACGATTTGGGCCGTGCCCATGTAAGTAAGGGCTTTCCGTGCGGCAAGCTCCCGGTTGTACTTTGCTGCATTGCCGATCTCGCTGCCGCAATCCATCACGAACCAGATGCGCTTTGCGCCAACCAATTCCACTTTTCCAAGCCAGCCGGAAACAATATGCGGAATACGCCAAGCATAGGTGGGCGTGACCAATATTACATTTTCCTCTGTCTGAACAGACGAGGTGTCTTCCGCCTTGATGCGCTCATTAAGATTGAGGCAATCTGTTTCGAGCGCAGATGCGATACATTTTGCAATAAATTTGCTGTTGCCGGTACCGGAATAGTACAGAACCATCTTCAATCTGCCTCCATATCTCCGCACAAACGGTCTGTCACAAGTGCCTTGCAGCGTTCCCGGTGGGCAATATGCAGCGGATGATTTTGAAATGCTTGTAAAGCATCTGCATCCCGCAGTTCGGAATAGAACACGAGATCGTACTCTCCACCGGCAGTGTTTGTATTGATTTCTGCACAGAGGAGGCCATCAATATGACCGACCATTGTCGCAACGGATTTTTGCAGGAACGCCAGTGCTTCCGCTTCTTTGTGTTCCGCTTTAACCGTGTCAGTGTATTTCCAAAATAAAATGTGACGGATCATAGCAATTTCACTCCACAAATTTAGCCATGTACTTCAGGTTTCGAACAAAATGTCCCTGTTCTTTGGAAAACAATCACGAATATCCGTGGTTGGGCTGTCTTCAAACTTGTCTAGGGCATCTGCCTGTAATTATTGTTTTGTTGATTCCGCCTCCATCATAAGGCGGTCAAAATCGCTTTGGTACTGCCGGTCCTGTATAACGCGGTACTTTTCAAATTCACTTTCTGCGAAAGCCTTTGTGATTGCTGCTGTAACCTTTCCTTTATCTTTTAGAATTTCGGCATCGTTGAATTGCAGGAAAGCGTCCAGTTTCTCTGCCCAGTCCTGCATCGTCATAGGAATATGCCGCCGTGCTTGGCGCGTTGCATAGTCAAGGTACATTGTTACAATCTCATTCAGTTCTTGTAACTCATCTTGCTGCAAATAGTTCTTTGCAACAGAAACATCGGCTTTGACTATCTTCCCATTTGGGGCATTCTTCCATGAGGTCAACCCCATGTGGTCTTTTGTATGGTCTGCCCGTTGCACAATGACCTCTGCAGCAGTACTGCCGTGAACAGCGTGGTGCATTTTATTCTGAACGGTTTCAAAGAAGTCTTTGGTCGTTTTGCTGTCTACCGAGTAATCTACGGCAGTAGCATAAATATCCGTAATTTTCTGGTAAAAGCGGCGCTCGCTGGCGCGGATTTCCTGTATTTCGGAAACCAAATGGTCGAAGTAATCTTCATCAAAGATTTGCCCATTAATAAGCCGATCCTTATCCAGAACATATCCCTGCCGGGTAAATGTATCCAGTACTTTGGTTGCCCATTGACGGAATTGCGTGGCACGGGTGGAATTGGTGCGGTAGCCAACAGCAATAATGGCGGGCAGGGAGTAGAATTTGTAGTGATAGGTCTTGCCATTATCTGCAACTTGTGCAAATTTTGCACAAGTTGTACTTTCGGATAATTCATTTTCCGCAAAAATATTCCGCAGATGTTTGGCAACAACACTGCGGTCAACATCAAACAGTTGTCCGATGCCTTTTTGCGTCAGCCAGACCTCGTGATCCTGAACGCGAACTTCTATGCCATCTGTCTCTGAATCTTTCGTGAACACAAGAAAATCTGCTGTGCTGTTACGAACATACCGTTCTGTGCCTGCCATCGCTGCTCTCCTTACATCAGTACAATGTAAGAATAGTATATCATGCTTTTCAATAAGAGCAAAGCCCATTTTCACGATTTTCCATACAAATGGACTTTTCTCTCATCACGTTCATTTTCTTGTGTATCATGCTAATGTTCCTCTCCCATACATTTGGCATACAATTCTGGTGTGCATTTGAGAGTAATCGGCTTTGGATATAGCTCCATGAAAATCAGGGGTGAGTGATATTTTTTCTCATATTTTGTAATTTGACTATCCGTCAAACTTATCAGATCTTCGCCACCGTCTCCGCATATCAGAAACGGACCTGCGAAGAAATCCTTTGGACCATATAAGCGGTTCGGTGGTATCACCTCATTGCTGCCGCGCAGAAATGCACAACTACATAAACAAAAAAGCAGAGAGTCATCCGTAAGAGGATAACTCTCTGCTTTCTTGTAAAGCCTTTTCTGCACAAGTTTGGTGTCAAAGTGGTGTCAAATCAGCCAAACCGGGTTGATAAAAGGCGTGGAATCAATGCTTTTTAGTCGATAGGCTTCATCGTGGGGAACAGCAGCACGTCACGGATAGAAGCGCTGTCCGTCAGCAGCATGACCAGACGGTCAACACCGAAGCCGAGGCCGCCCGTGGGAGGCAGACCGTACTCCAGAGCGTTGACGTAGTCGTAATCGACCTGTGCCTTGCAGTCGGGCTCGATGGCCTTGCGCTCGGCGACCTGACGCTCGAAGCGGCCCTTCTGGTCGATGGGGTCGTTCAGCTCGCTGAAGG